>Ga0268261_10001163_pt1 | contig 17698 bp, 11 predicted proteins | sample TergutNc150P1_FD_190353 | JGI IMG/M metagenome (GOLD analysis project Ga0268261, IMG submission 190353) | Nasutitermes corniger P1 segment gut microbial community from laboratory colony in Florida, USA - Nc150 P1 (SPAdes) (version 2) | ecosystem: Host-associated > Arthropoda: Insects >...
CCCCCCCCAAGGGAATTTTATTTTTCATTTTTTAAGAGGTGAACGTCTGTTGAATATTCGGTCATAAAGGACATTGCTGTTATTATTCACCGAAAAAAACTAACACAACAATCCATACTTTAAGAGCAGTGTTATAATGCGATTAAATTAACGCAAGACAACTGCTACTTAGGGTGTGCCTGGGCACACCTCGTATGTACGCCTAAGGCTACGTCCTGCGTGCCAGCAACCAGCGTGCACGCGCTTCCGTGCGCGTGCAGGCGATTGGCGTTTTTGTGTCCTACGTGACAGCGACCGGCTAGTAGCACAGTGGCGTCACTAAGAGCGCGCAACCTATTTCTATTGGAGAATAATGCCTTAAAATTTGATTTAAGTGGTGTGGAGAGGCGAAGCAAACATGACATATTTAAAAGCTGGTATCAATTAGGGGAATTTCGTCACTTATATAATGAGCTGAGGAAAGGTTCCACCAAATTTTTTGAGTACTGCAGAATATCGCCTTCAACATTCGACTATGTAGTGCAGGCTATACGACAGCACATTTCACACATCTCAACAATTTTTCAGAAAACAGTATTCTTGGAAGAAAGACTGTGACCCTGAGGTAAGTCCAACATGTTACGCATTTAACACACTTTATTCAGTTCCATGATGGAGTCTGTTTGGTTCACTGGAAGACCACTACATTCGTAATGATTCAAATACATTGGTAGATAAAAGAATACATGGGGCAAGATTAATGTAAATACATTATCAAGATTACATGATTTACAGTAGCTATAATATGAATTAATGAATACCTAATATCTTTGGTCCCTACAGTAGCAAACTCGTAAAAACAGTTGCAGTAGAATTTTAGGGCTAATTATTCTTGGCATAATACTAGTACGTATACGATTCTGTAGGTCTACCGCCATCAAAACTGTTTAAACTTGGGGCTGAAGATGAAACAAATTATTTTGTAGTGCACTGATCTCATCTACCACCAATGGTTGGAACTGTGACCTCAAGAATAACTTTTTCGTGGGAGGCAGTTGTTTCATGTACGTAACCTGGGACCTGAAGAAATTTAGATCCTCGTCATTTTCCTCCTCATGTTTAATCAACTACTCGAATTTCTTGTTCACTAAACTTATTCAGTGTCTGTGAAAGGTTCCTCCATTACTTGTCAGCAAAGTCCCTGCTGTGGTAATCTTTAATTCTGTGATCCCACAGTACCGGTCTCTTAAAAACCTCGGAAATTAGAGCCTCTGTCATCGAAGACATGAAATCAAGCCGTGCAATAGCTACTGATTGTCACCTCTTTGCACTCGCCAATGCAACACTGCTCGTAAAATGCTCGTCCACCACTTGCAAAGTGTCGGTTATCGCATTCTTTTTTCCCGATAATCTCAGCATGACTGCTTATCGGTGCCCTCCACACTAGCGACCAGGAAGCAGTGGACAAACAAGCTTGGTCGCTGCTACCAGCCAGAGCGTCCGTTTTGCACGCTCGCTCGCTACTCGTTTCCAAGCAGGACATACATGTGTTTGTCCACTCAAGTGAGTGGGGAACGCGCGTGCACGCTGGTCGCTGGCACGCAGGACCTAGCCTAAGATCAAGAGTCTGGAGAAAACTGCGTAATGAGAAGATTCATGATTTTACGGCTTGCGAAACAGGTGATCAGATGGAAGAGGATGAGGCGGGTGAAGCATTCAGCACGCGTGGGCGAGACGACACATGCTTACAATGTTTTGGTGGGAAAACTGAAAGGAAGAGACCGTTTGGAGCATGATATTAAAACGGATCTTAAATAGATAGAACGCGAGGGTGTTGACTGAATTTATCTGGCTCAGGATAGGGACCACAAGTGGCTTCTTGTGAACGCGGTACTGAATTCCACGTTCCATAAAAAGCGGGGAATTTCCTGACTTGCTGATGAGAGAGAGTTCAGTTAGAGATTCGTGTATGGCGTGGTTGGTATTGGACTGATACGAATTTAAAAATTGAATTTCTGAGATTTTGATCGAAAACAGTTGAATAATTTCGGAGGCAAAACATGCAAGTTGGCACACTGCAGCTGATGCTTTAAGTTTCGTACCTCTAATAAGACACAGTTGAGTGGTTAGCTTCATGCTTCGGCCGTTTTATTCCCGGGGATATATCACTTTATTGTTATTGAATACGGTGCTATTTGCCTTGATGTGAAATTGTAGGTGGGTTTCACAACTGTCCTATGCAGTAGGGACGCATCATCTAATTACCAGTCTACTACCGCTTGCGCTGTTGCTGCAGTGATTTAGAAGGGTGGATGTGAGTAATCAGCTTCACGGGCTGCCGATCTGGCCCAAGTGACAGAGCCCATTCCGTTCACCGGCCGGTCAGGTTGGTGACCGGCCCAGCAACAGATGATAATCAGCGCGACATTGCCTTGCGTGTTTGCGTGTGTAAATGAACACTACCTTCGTACCGACTTCCACTGAGCTTGATCCAACGAATGTTTCGTATTCGGGAGGCCAGGGTTTCTTGGCCACTCGGTCAGCTTCTTCATTTATAGCTTCCTCCCCCAAATTTCTAGGCAGATGTTTGGGCAGTATAAGACCACTTCCTGCCATAACCTTTCATATTTATCGTGAACATTTATCATCCTGTTCCACTCCACGTGCGCTGTGAAGTCGAGGAAGCGTCCTTTTAACCCTAAGAAGACTCAGGCGTTTCTAAATAATATACACAGCACTGTCACCGTTACAAAGTTCAACTGGTTAATGGTTTTTAGAGAAATTGTTGCCCATTATTTTGTGATTCGGTAATAGATGAATGAAATATGAGTTTGGGGCAGTGGTGGAAGTACTGGTGGGGTAAAATTGAAGTACATGCAGAAAAACTTGCCCCATTGGCACTTTGCCAATCACAAATTCCACGTGGACTGGTCTGGGATTGTACCTGGGCCTCTGCAGTGATAGGCCAGCAGCTAACATGGCATTGCCCTCTTTGCTGTGAGAACCATACACACCCCACAAATAAACTTTGTGGACAAGATTTAGAACCTTTTAACATTACAACATGTGATAAATATAAGTAAATACCTGGTGTCATCCAGGTGATTGTAATCAGTATTGCTTGTTTCATCTCTGATGATTTTTGTCATTTGAGACCTGATGTCATGCAGATTTGCACATCAGTACCAACATTTTGTAGGAGATTACTGCCTCTGTCAGAAAGTCATATACTACAGCACCCAATATTTGTACAGACCTCTTTGCTTCACCACACTTTATTATGCGGTGGTTAGTACAGTTGGCCTTCATTTGGGATGGCCATTTTTCAAATCTTGAAGACATTCATACATGTGTAATGTGTCCTTGGATTTTCTCAGTCTGTGTAGGCAGATGTCATTGTAGTACTACGTATTGTGCCATGGCAGCTTCGTTGCATATCCTTTACAATTCCTTCTTTACTAACTAATCATCTTACAGTTTGATGCTGTATATTCTACAGTAATGTTAAATAAGCAAGAGATTTTTCTGCTGTGTTTTTATGTGTGAAAGTGTTATTAAATAAACAAAGAAACTAGTCATGTCTCTATTAGACATTGGGCACTGAATGACAAGAAGAGAACAACCTAGCATTAAATTTTTTTCTTTCACTGTTGGTGTTACTCTGTTGTAGGAAAAGGGTACATCATTGCCAGCTCAGAGGCTGAACAAGCACCCATCACGGGGACTTCTGCGCCATATCTTGCAACAGGTGTACAACCAGGCCGTCAGTGACCCCGAGAAGCTCAACCAGTATGAGCCCTTCTCACCCGAGGTAAGACATTGCTATTTACTGGATGTTAAATCTGTTGTTTTGTTTGGTTAGTACAGATGTTGCATCCAGTGTAACAACTGGTGACAGTACAAAGAACCCTTCCTGTTGTTCTTGTTGGGGTGGCAAAAGTGAATCAGGATGTAACATGAAATAGTGAAGTCTGCTCTTTCTGAGTGTTTTTCGTGCACTAAGGAGTACATACCTGTTTTTCTTCCATCTTTGCTGCCACCAATTAGGCAGGCACCATGATTTGAGTGCCAAGAATCGATCATTTCTGATTTTTTGGACAAAGGCACATGTTAATCTGTTTTCATAAACTGGGTATTGTCCATTAGGGTTTATATTAAAAATGGAATATTGCAGTGGCTGGCTGGACTGCCATCATCAGGCAGAATGGGGTGGGGGATGTAATCTGATGGAATGAGCTGGTTTTTGGGTTCCCTTTTCCATGTATACAGGAGCAGAAATTACACCTGAAATGTTGTGTTGTAGTGTTACATGTGGGTGATGGCTGATGTCCAGGATACAAATAATGCCTATGAATGGATTCTTTGGTGCAGCAAGTTTTTGATAAGTACAGTGTGCCTTCACTTAACCTTCTTCTGGGATGGACACCATGTAGTTTGGTAAATAAGTAATAGCATTCTGCTGACATGGCAGTACCTGTATACCAAGCTGCATGGCCTTGCATCCCAGAAGACTGTAATCTTATACCTATCAGCTGAGAACCTCAAATTTCACTGTATGTATAACTGCTAAGAATGACTATTGTAACAACATGGTTTTGGATTTACTGCCAACATTATAAAATTACTTGCTACATGGGAACTATGAAGACACGCTGGGTAGTGTTTGGATGGTTATTCGCCACCCACTATAACCTTTCTGTTTTGTTACGATGTTCTTTGGCTTACAGGTGTATGGAGAAACATCATATGATCTTGTCTGTCAGATGATTGATCAGATTGAGATAACAAAAGATGATATCTTTGTGGACCTGGGTTCTGGTGTCGGTCAGGTCGTCCTCCAGATGGCAGCTGCGACTCCATGCAAGATCTGTTTTGGTGTTGAGAGGGCAGAGGTTCCATCAAAGTATGCAGAGGTGAGTTGCATTATTTTGTGTTGCTTTCACGGGTGATTACCCTCTTCTTATACATCTAGAGGGGTGCATGGCAGTGTTTTCATGATACATTTTGACAACAAGTGGAAAGGCATCTTAATCCTATGCATAATTGTTCTAGTCACTGTTTCTACATTTTGTTGAATCATTGCTGTGAAATATAAAATCTTCTGTGTATTTTTGTTTGTGTGAATTCAAGCCATTATTGTTGTATGAGTATGTCACATGCCTATTCAAATGTGATTTTGGGTTTTCAGATTTTGATGCTGCAGACATGGTTATAAAAGAAGTTCATTGCTTACGTTGGGCTTAGGCAAAGTCATACAATGTAAACATTGTATATGTTCAGTATGAACTGTTTAAAAAGTCTTTGTCATTAGGCTTGTGAAATGATTTTGCTCTGCAACAGCACTACATGATTTGCTATATGCTTAGCAGTATTCTTTCTATTTGTTGTTTTTTTCTTTCTTGCTTTCCTTTATACTCTACTAAGGACCCATTCCAAGACCCACAACTTGCCAGGGGCATTTGTTCTCTGTCCGCAACATTTTTGCTTTTTTGATCCTGTAATAAAATGCTCACTTGGGAAGTCGTGTGTACTTTCCATTGCTTCTAGTGATTTCTCTGTATTTCTATGTGTATTTCTCAATATTATTTCCATGCCTTTTAATTGCTATACTTTATTATGTATATGCTGTCTTCTAGATACATTCACATGTGGGCTGAGGAATTATGTCTACTTATCCTCCAGTGTGTCCATGCCTTGCAGTCACAACATAAATGTTGATATAACCATTATTTTTTATAGCCTTAATTGAATATCTCTTCACATACTTGTTGTTTAAAAGTTACGGTTATCTTACTGAAACTTGTTTTTCACATGAGGTAGACTGCTAGACTGATGTCACGGTTACGGGGCTACCACCCCATCGCAACTAGGCCGTAAGCTAGCAGGCCCTTTGCGCACCGCCATTAGTTCCGCCAGTCAACCCCAGAGGCGCTCCACGTCAAGCGACATGAGAGCCCTCCGGTAGCGAGGAACAGAAATGGGCGAGAAATGGCCGACAAATTTTGCCTGAAAACCCCGACTTCCACATAGTTTCCAGGGGTCTTCAACATGCCGCAAATCTGCGACATGGGACAGACAGCTTTACTTCCCCTCTGAAGGAAGGATTTTTTCACCCGAAAAATCGGACGGTTTTGGCCGGGTTTGAACCCATGATCTTGGGTACCAGAGGCCAACACACTAACCACTAGACCACCATAACCACTTTTCACATGAGGTTATCAGTGGTAAAGATTGTGCCTCGAAAATATTTAAGTGTATTTAACCTATTCATGTATATGATAATTACAGTCAATCTTCACCTTCAGTGCCACAGATTTTGTTATTGTAGTAGAAGTCATACTTCATGTTGTATACAGACACCGTTTTGCTCACTGTACTCGTTCCTCAGACTCACTGTTCAGCGTGTTGGAGTATTGATACTACACCATGAACCAGAAGCTTCTGACAGTTTCTGAAATGAAATAATATTTTAAGGCAAAGTGGAAAAATTTTATTTACACTGGCAGGTACATGTCCATAAGAATTCATGTTAATTATTACTATTTGAATATGGCACTTTGCAGATGATCACCATGTCATTCAATACAAGGCTGCAGTTGTGGTGGGAAGGATGTCATAACATGTTACAGCAGTTTTTGGGGGATTCCTTGCATACATTTCAGAATTTGCTGTTTTAAGTCATCAATATTGGCATTACATGTTTCATATACCTTGCTTTTGATGTAGCCCCACAGGAAGTAGTCTGGTACTGCAAGATCAGGTAAGCGACCAGGGCACGTGATATCCATGAAAAAAGAAGCGAGTGTGCCTGGAAACATTGGCCAGAGAACTTGTGTGAAAAATCTGCACTGTGTGAGCAGTTGCTTTGAATATTGTTGTGCATGGTGACAGTCAGCATGGAGCTGCCGCTTAGTGAGCAAGCTGGTTTTAAATTTCAAATTCCATCAGGTGTTTCTGGCACACCTGGTCCTCCCACTTGCCTGATCTTGCAGTACTAGGCTACCTCCTTTGGGCGTACATTAAAAGTAAAGTACACAGAACGTATTCTGCAAATACTGATGACTTAAAACAGGGAATTTGCAGTGTATTCAAGGGATCCCCCCCAAAATGCTATAATATCTCTTTGGTGCAAGAACTAAATCCCCAGTGTAGTCTGCGAAATTCCAGATTTAAAACAAAGGATTTCATTTTTTCATGCAAACTTTTATTTAAAAGGATAAGAAAAACTCTGAAAACATACTAACAGGGCTGTACAAGAATGGCCATGATTAGCCAACACACATGCTGAATTGAGAGTTAATTAAACCTAACACCTTGAAACCTATATATATGGGTCATTTGGCTGAAAGGGTAAAGTTTTACAACATCCTTTCTGTCTCTAGCCTCAGGAGTTTATTGAATGACATGGTGCTCACCAACAAAGTGTTATATTCAAACAGGAATGATTAACATGATTTCTCATGGATATGCAATGAATTCACCAGTATCAAAAGAATTCTTTTGTTTTGCCTTAAATTGTCATTTCATTTCAAAAACGATCAGGCGTTTCTGGCTTACTCGGTATATTATAGGCATGCCACAGATAGGGACAGAGTGTATGCAGGTGGGGCTGTATGCTTGCGCACAGTACTGTTACTGCCAGTCCTGTCTCAGAGATGTCATTTTTATCTGGTTTGTTCCCCTGTAGTGAAGGTAAATGGACAGGTTTTTTCAGGATACTGCATACTGTAAATTTCCGTTCGCCCTGCTTATGCCGGTTTTGATGGCCTCAACTTGTGGCATGCTCACAATAGTATTTTGTGTAATGTTATTCCCTTTAATGTACTGCATCTTCAGTCTTCTGTTACTTCATTCTTGTTGGATTAAGTAACAGTGGTTACAGCCTAAATCCTTGTTTCCCCAATCGTGTGATTTGGATTGTGTTTGAGACTAAAGACCACTAGAGGGGTAAGCCGGCTCAAAGCTTGTACAGTATTGAAGGCCATAATTGGGTGTCAATTTATGTGATATTCTGTGAATGGATACAGGCTGCATTCTTGTCTTACCGCTGGTGGTTTTGATTCTGTTCAGACTCTACCACTAGAGGGGTAAGATAAGACTCAGATCTTTAACAGTTTTAGAGGCCATATTGCAGTGGCAAGATGCATGGCGTTCTGTAAGTGCAAAAACATAAAACATTATGTCATCAGCACACGATTCTTACCAGCACTGCCATATGTAACATTACCCGACTTTTGTTGCTACAGAGCATGAATGTACACTTTCGCAAATGGATGCGCTGGTATGGTAAGAAGTATGGTGACTACCGCCTCATCAAGGGAGATTTCCTGACAGATGAACACCGTGAGAAAATTGTTAGTGCCACCATTGTCTTTGTAAACAACTTTGCATTCGGTCCCACTGTTGACCATATGCTGAAAGAACGCTTCGCAGACCTGAAGGATGGTGCTCGGATTGTGTCATCAAAATCGTTCTGCCCCCTCAACTTCCGCATCACAGATCGCAACCTTAGTGGTAAGTGCCTGACTGTTTATATCATCAAGTTTTCATAATATAGATGTAGTTACATATCCTCGCTTTATTTTTTTGTGTGGTTGTAAGTGGATGTATGTTCGTATCCTTAATTTATGTAGGCAGTCCCTGACTTTTGTGCATAATTCATTCCTGAAACTGTGTATGGAAGTCAAACTGTATGAAAGTCAAGCAACATACTTGTGTGCTATAAGGGAGGTTCTGTTCCCATTGCCTGAAAGTAAATAAAAATCCCTATTTCTGGGCAACAAAACAATTGTACCAACAATTCAGCACATGTATGCCTGAATTCAACCATTGGTAACTGTTAATGTTCCCACCATCACATGAGAGAATATCATCCACACTTCTGATGGCTATATAAGAAATGGCTATTAAAAGTCATATTTCATAAGCCATTAGTAATCTGAACAGCATTGTTTAAAAACATTTTTATGTGTCTGCGTCACAGTACAATGGCCATACCATTCTACACACAGATTATGTTTTGCCACCGTCCCAGTATTGTTGTTCCACTAGTGTCTTTCCCATTCTTCTGCAGTCGCTGTTTCAGTCCATTCTGCTGTCAAGTTTGTCATCCATTTCAGAGACAGATGCCTTGTCCCATTTATTTCGTGAACGTAGTTCTTTACCATAAACCGTGCCAGTTCGGTTGGGCTAATGTCACTAATGTACGGACACAGCCTTACTACAGTGTGACCATGGATTTTCAGCAAGTGATCAGTTTTGAAAATTCTTTGTTTAGGTTTTTTGTTGTTAGAATGAAGTCAGGCAGCTGATCTTTCCTCATAGTTCAATTACAGAAAGCTCCATGTTACTCCAGTCACAAATATGCCTCACATGCAACATAACATTTAGTTGGGCCTCCATCTGCTTGTAAACCATAATATGGAGCATTGTGAATGGGTCGGGGTGGGGATGGGGGGGCAATTATCTTAACAGTGTCGCTTTTACCCCCGTTCGAAAATTTGTACTGTTTATCTAATAGTGGCAGTCACCACTAGCTGGGTCACAGCAGGCAGTCAGGTGTGAACCATGATGAGCCTTTTCCTAGCATTTCCACCTTACTTATTCACTCTGACAGTGCTTCTTGAAAGTCAGGTTGCTGTCAACCCAGCCATCATCCAGGGAGAACATTTGTCATCCTTCACTGCAAATCACCTTATATCTTCTTCTCCTGTCTGCACTTTCAAAATCCTGAACTGTGCAAATTATTCCATAGAGAATATACACCTCATGGAAATTTAATGTTTTGTTTAACTGTGGAAAGTAGCTTGGGACATCTTGGTAATTTCTTCTGTGTTATGCAGAATTCTTGCAGTCAGCCATATCACTGATGTCTTAAAGTTGTTAGTGGGTATATACTTGTCATCTGTTCTAGACTGGTGTTTTCCTGGCATGCATGGTGGAGGTAGTGTCCCCTTTTCATTGCTGTCTTTTCAACTGTTGGCTTTTTAATTAAAGTAGCAGACACACGCATGCAACTGGCTGCCATGTCTGTTGCATGAGCCAGAAGAAATGTCGGCTGCTTCTATTGGTGTCCTCTTCACAGTTTTAGCACACTGACTGGTGACTTAACTGTTCTTCATTTTTAACAGTTTTCCTCTGTCTTTTTGTATGTAACATCTTCAAATTGTATGTAGTTATGTCTAGAATATTAGTACAACATACACAGCACTCAGTGCAGAGTGCATTCACTCACTGCATGCTACTCAAACTGCTTGATATGTGTGTGTGTGTGTTAATATACATCACTGTTGCTCCAACCAGTAGCTGCTCTGTAATCCATCCCATAGTCAGCATTTTTCATACAGCACCATAACTGCCCACTCCACTGCAGGGATTATTTTGTTATTGAGTGTGTGTAATGTGGATGTATGTACACACCCTTGATTGATATCACTGAGTACTCATTAATGTGTATGTCTGTAGGTTTTCAAGGACTGTTTAATTTCTTGTTGGATTTTGAGGTTGTGGTGACAATGATTACTCTTGCAGGACAGTTGCCATACATTTACATTTCACTGAAAGTGCTCTACCCTACTGGGTGCTGCACTTGTATGATTTCTGTTGCAGTTGATCTGGCTGTGCCATTCATGCTTTACCTTCGGTACATACTTCTGTGCTAAATAACATAAATCGACATTACTTTTTCCGCATGCTACACCAGTGCCAGTGCACTGTGATTTTCTAACTTACTGGTATGGCATTACATACATTACATATTTCACTTCATATTGTTTATTTAATAATTTGATGAACTGTGTAAGTGTGAAGCTTTTATTTTTTCAATATTCATCACTAGGCATACGTAGAGTTGATATTTCTTGACCTTGACTGACAAATGCAAGTGCACTCCATTGCCTGTCCTGAATGGGTTAGAGAGGATGGTTGTATTGGGATGTGATGTCACATCATTCAGCAGATACATACTAATATTTCTGAGGAAATTGTTGCGTCCATCTTCAACTCTGAACATTAATGCAGCAGGTTCTTCAAAATGTTTATGCCCATCTACCAAAGTATGTGGGGTTCATATCCCAGAAGATTGATGTTTAATTGCTGATTCAGAAGAACTTCTTAGTCATATTATTTCCTTGTTTGATTTGGAGATGTGTTAGGAGTTGAAAACCTGTGAGATGTTAATGTGCGGACAGGCACTCAAGATTAAGTGGTTCATTCACACTGTAGCAGAGAAAAACATTGTTTTTATGGTGTCAGCAAATGCAAACACATTGTATGTTTGCTGTGTAGGTAGTGTGACATGTAGGCCTGTGATTTACTTTTTTTTAAAATATGAAATATGTTCCATCTGATATGAATCATTCTTGCTTTCAGACATTGGTACCATCATGCATGTCTCTGAGATGTCTCCGTTGCGGGGCTCTGTCTCCTGGACTGGCAAACCTGTCTCTTACTATTTACACATTATTGACCGCACCAAGGTATGATATAGTGTTAGCCTTTCTTCATGGATCTGATTGTCAGCCTAAGAGCTGGCTAGCCAGATTGATATCTTTCACAGTTTTTCTCAGGGTCTCCAGGAGAATATTAAGAGGTCACCATTTTCATGATCATATCATGTGAATATCTGCAGTATTTCTTAACAGTTTCTATTTTCTGGACCACTGAAGTAGTAACAGTAACATTCCTGGCTGACATACCGTACTGCATAATGCAGTACACCCACCTTGTGTTTCATGCCATAGTCATGTTCTTGAAAAAGGGTGCATAAATTGAAGAGGCATAAATAAAAAATGGTATGCCCATCAAGAATAAGGGGTTAGCATAACAGTAAACAGCCAGCCAAAGACCATTAAACCAAAAATGAGAGGGCACAAATTAAGAAATTGTGTGAATTGGCAAGGGGCATTAAATCCAAAAGGCATAAAACAAATGGGTGTAAAACAAGGGCTGGGCATATACAAAGTCCTAAGCACCTTTCTTCAGTTTACTACACCCATTTGTGTACTGTGTTTCCATTTACAGCTATAATTAAAGTTGCTGCAAGTCAACTGCTTATTAGCTTCTGGTGAAAACACCCATATCCAATGCAAAAAACTGGCAAAAATTGGAATTGCTAAGGACAAAATTTCCACATAAGCCATTCTTTTAATACTTTCTGAAGAATGATAAAATTAGCATGACAATCCAATGATTTGTAGCTTGTGTACACATGTCTGTATATAGTATTAAAATCAAAGTGATGTCGTCACAAATTGAACATTGACAATTAAAATTGTACATAGGGGTGTAAGAAACAATTTTTCAGATATCTGCTGCAGATATATATAACCCAAAGAGAAGTAGCTGTAATTGAGGTCTGTGTTTTTCTGGGATATTGCACTTTGTCATTGGATAGGCACAATAACCCTTTGGAAGAAAGACCTTAAGTGCGGCACATTGAAAACCTGAAAACTTGCATAGTTTTGCAACTTGTCTAATGTTTGTAGGAATTACTGATCAGTAAAAGGGAACAAAAGACATAATAATTTGCTATTTATGAACTATTTATTTTCCCACTATAGTCCGTTATCCAATACGTATACAGGAACGTAACTTCTCTGGTTCCTGTTTCTACCATGGACCTAACAGTGCGCACCCAGAGATATTATGAAATTTACTGTTAACTCTTGTCAGTATGTACAGTAGACTTGTAAAAGTGGTGTGCAGTTACTGTGGGAAGGTTCTTGCATGTGATTGGTCCCAGTACTTTGTTCAGGTACATGCATAAACTAACTTCTTAATGTGATTTTCTCTCTTTAAATTTTAGATTGTTGTGTTATTGACATTGACAGTGTACATATCCTGGACAATGAATAGATGCTGCTGATTTTTTGTTATTTGAATTCCTGGACTAGTATAAATGAGCCATGGATTACTGGCAGGGATATGCTGAATGAGTGAGTGAACAAGTGAACTGTTGTTGACACTGTCCAGCAGCAAACTTGGGTTTTTGGGTGAGATGTCTTTTACATTTAGAAAATCTGTGGGCATATAGTTTACCTCAGGTACCAGCTGAATGTGTGACAGTTGCTTCTGGATATGCCACACACTGTATTCACATGTTGTGTTCTTTTGTTTCAGCTTGAGCGCTACTTTCAGCGGCTAAAGAACCCAAAAGTGCGGGTGAGTACCTTTGTTTTCAGCGTGTCCAGTTTGCATGACAGGTGACCGAATGCGTTAAGTGTAATGATCAGTCCTGTTGTGTGATGTGGGAGAATTAGTGATTACACACACTTACACACAAACACACCAGTTGCAGATAGGTACCAGCTGCGTTTGTTTCTGTTTTAAAATATTAAGTTATGAAGTTCATTTGGTAGTTACCATATGTAGCATGTATCAGAAAACCAGAAAGAATGTTGACATGGGATGGAAGTATTAACTTTTAATGTATGAGAGATTTAGATTCCAAAGTAGCCACTGACAGCTGGGGTACTGTTCACTTTAAATGCTTGTTTCTCCACTTGCTGATATTGTCCATTGTATTTCGTACATTTTTAAAGTTAATTGTTTCAAATAGAAAGTAGACACTTGAGAATGAATCCGTCTACCGATTCCGCAAGTTAGAAGAAAATCCACCTATTTTTACAAAGCTTAGTTGGTCATTTTTTATTTTGCTTATTTTTCAGTGTAAGTTTCATTTATTAGATTTATTATTTTCAAATACCTTCTGTTCTGAGTGGAGACCCTGTGCTATAAAATTTGGAGCTAACTGTAATGAGGCCAGAGGCAAATGTCCTATGTAAGGATTTATTCATGACTTTTTTGAACTGTAGGTTCATATGTGGTTGGACAATAAAGTTCGCGAACTCGCCACCGTGTGCTTGCCGTGGCAGCACTGGACAAAAGCCTTAGTATGGTTTGATGATGTTGACATATCAGCGTTTCACAGCTATGTTGTTGATCTATGGCAGTCTCTTTCTGAGTGGCATCTATTACTGTCTGCATGTGTTTTGATGTGCCGCCATGAGAATGTTGGAGCTTGAATTAGAGCAGCGAACAAACAATAAATTTCTTGTTAAACTGGGAAAGAGTGGAAATGAAATCAGAGATGTTAGTGCAAGTTTACAGGGATAATGCTATGAAGAAAACAGCAGTTTACAAGTGGGTGAAACGTTTTTTGAGGGAGGAGCAAGTGTCACTGACGAAGAAAGATCGGGATGGCCGGCAACAAGCAGAACTGAAGAAAACATTACAAAAATTCATCAAATTGTGCATGAAAATTGTCGGCTGACTGTCAGGAGCATAGCAGAGCAAGTGAACATTGACAGAGAAACAGTTAGGAAAATCTTAACTGAAGATCTTGACATGAGGAAGGTGTGTGCAAAAATGGTCCCAAAGGAGCTCACCAAAGAACAAAATCAGAGAAGAGTTACAGTTTGCCAAGACCTTTTGGAGAAGCAAGATGACATTTTGGGCCCTGTCATCACAGGTGATGAAACACAGGTCTACCAATACGACCCTGAAATGAAGTGGCAAAGTGCAGAATGGAAGACTGCCAATTCCCCACAACCAAAAAACTTCTGTCAGTCCAAATCAAGAGTCAAAACAATGTTGCTGGCTTTTTTTTATATTAGAGGGATTGTTCATTATGAATTTGTACCAACTGGACAGTCAACCAGGTTTACTATTTGGAAGTACTGGGAAGGCTGCGTGAAAAAGTTAGATGGAAATGACCCAGACTTTTTGCCAACAACTCATGGATCTTGCATCACGACAATGCACCTGCTCACACAGCACTGCCTGTGAGGGAGTTTTTAGCTACTAAACAAGTAACTGTGTTGGAACACCCTGCCTATTCACCGGATCTAGCCCCCAGTGACTTTTTTCTGTTCCTGAAGATAAAGGAAATATTGAAAGGAAGGCATTTTGATGACATTGATGACATCAGGAGTAGTACAACAGCAGCTCTGAAGGCCATTCCACAAAACCAGTTTCAGAATTGTTTTGAATGGTGGACTAAGCGCTGGCATCGGTGCATAAGTTCCCAAGGGGAGTACTTTGAAGCCGACCCTTGGTGGTATTCAGCAATGAGGTATGTAGCACTTTTACCCCGATGAGTTCCACGAACTTTATTGTTTGACCGCCTACGTATGTCTGTCTTCATCTGACACTTCAGTCAGTTCCCTCTCAGAGTAATAACATGTGACAGGCCAGGCACTGCTAATGCTTGAATCACAGAGTCCGGAGGTGTTGGGTTTGTTGTGTGCTGAATTTCGTTGAAGTGCATTTAGTAGTATGGCTATAAGGAGAAAATGTTACAGACTGAGACATCACGGAACTGAAATTCGAATTAGATTCTGACACATTTATCGGAAGACTAAGGCATTTCTGTAAGCAGTGACACTGACAGTCACACAGGTGACATTACTGGTGCCAATTTCACACAGTGGACTGAAAATACAAACTATCGACCTACTGTACCTGTACTCCGCGGGTTTACAGGGGTTCAAGTATGTTACAACTAAACAGAGCCACCCCACACCAATACAGACCCTTCCTCTTTTAGCGTTTTGACCACAAGAAAAGGAAGACGAGCTCCATCCATGAGCTGACTAAAAAGACTTGTCACAAGACACAACAGACACTAGCTTAAGACTTGACACAAGACACAACAGGCACTGGTTTATTGAATGTAAGAGAATTCAGAGCCATGTGTTTTCCACCAAGAACAAAGAAACAAGAATGAAATTCAAGTGTTGAGAATGCAACATAACATTTTGTACCACCACATGTTTCGAGGTATATCATACCAAACTGCATTTCTGAGGATCAACTGATACTAAAATAGAAAAGTGGAACACACAAATGTCAGTAAATACTACCATTGAAATTACTGAACTGATTTTTTTCAGTAGCATTATCTTGATTAAATAATGGGGGTGAATGAGGTGTGGATTTTACAGAAGAGGCTTTATGAAGGAACAGATACTTGTCAGAGGCACCTATAAGTGTAGTATATGTTTCATTTCGCCAGTACAAGGAAAAATAAACCTTGCGTGGAGACATCTGTAAATAATTTGTTAATTCTAGAAAAATCATAAGAATATTAGTAAGAAAAATTAAACTTGACTTGTGATAATTTTGAGTACAATTAAACTTCACACAACCTTTAGGATAGTTTTGTAGGATGCAGTCAATACACAGCCAATCTCTTTATATACGTGTATATTTTACTATATGTCACCTGGACTACATGTTTCGACCTCTCTATATTTTAGGCCATCATCAGGTCCTTCGATTAATTGTTTTGCTCACGCAAGTGCCAGTTTGTGATATGGCTAATTTTACTTAGTAACAAAACTCGTTAATATGGTACTGGTTTTTGTGTTAGTAATTGTAACATTTTTCATAACAATATATATTCATAGCAATGTTTTGGGTTCTTATTTGCCTAAGTTTTGTTGCTCTAAAATTGTCTTTACAGATCTACGTGCCCTATATAGGGACGCTTTCTATTGTCATACAGTCTGTCTATTGAATTAGAACTAATTAAAAGTATTTAAAATAACTTATATAGTTTAAACGAGATCTCGTTATCGTTACTTGACTAATGCTATATATATATATGTATACAAATGAGATTAAAAGTTGTTTAAAATCCCAGCTGTGGTTCCCTGTTTCGTGGTGGTCATCTGGGGATGTGTGGTTATCGGTCGGTGGGTTGATCTTCGCACAGTATTCTTTTGGTGGATCTTGGGTCCCTGTGGTGTTCCAGGTTATCCATTGTTCATTTCTTGGCCTCTATTTTAGGTGGACTTCTGTGCGGTGTGCCTGTGTGCGGTCCTGTGTTGTGTTTCGTCTTTTTTGCGACGATTTTGCTCTTGTTTCACGTGTGCGTCTTATTACGTGGATCTCGTTTAAACTATATAAGTTATTTTAAATACTTTTAATTAGTTCTAACTCAATAGACAGACTGTATGACAATAGAAAGTGTCCCCATATAGGGCACGTAGATCTGTAAAGACAATTTTAGAGCAACAAAACTTAGGCAAATAAGAACCCAAAACATTGGTATGAATATATATTGTTATGAAAAATGTTACAATTACTAACACAAAAACCAGTACCATATTAACAAGTTTTGTTACTAAGTAAAATTAGCCATATCACAAACTGGCATTGCAAGTGAGCAAAACAATTAATCGAAGGACCTGATGATGGCCTAAAATATAGAGAGGTCGAAACATGTAGTCCAGGTGACATATAGTAAAATATACACGTATATAAAGAGATTGGCTGTGTATTGACTGCATCCTACAAAACTATCCTAAAGCATTTGAAAAACACAGCGGGGATGAACAGACTAAAGATTCACACAACCTTTTATGTATATAAAGCCTTTTAGACACATACTTGAAAAAGAGGTATGTAATTATAAATGCGGAAAATTTTAAATAGGGCGTGGCTTTGGGGGACTTTTCTCATTTGGCCATTGAAGGGCATTTAATTCCTAGGACAGTGTTGTCCTGTTTGGACATAAAGGTTTAACCTACAGCTTAACCCTTAGGTTACTAATGTCATATATATATGGAGCACCTATTCTTGATTTTTCTAGATCACACACAACGACGCAGCACAGTCGGTAGGACTCCTCTGGACGAGTGATCAGCTCGTCGCAGAGACCTCTACCTGACAACACACGACACTCACAACAGACAAATATCCATGCCCCCGGTGG
>Ga0268261_10001164_pt1 | contig 17696 bp, 14 predicted proteins | sample TergutNc150P1_FD_190353 | JGI IMG/M metagenome (GOLD analysis project Ga0268261, IMG submission 190353) | Nasutitermes corniger P1 segment gut microbial community from laboratory colony in Florida, USA - Nc150 P1 (SPAdes) (version 2) | ecosystem: Host-associated > Arthropoda: Insects >...
GTCCTACCGACTGTGCTGCGTCGTTGTGTGTGATCTAGAAACATCAAGAATGGGTGCTCCATATATACATGACATTAGTCGCCTAAGGGTTAAAGAATGCATAAATTCCGAGTGACACAGAGTGGCGCAAAAGACACTTTACACAAAGAGGCAAATGTGAAACATCCGAGCATCATGTGACCTTTGCACCAGCATGAAATTGTTCACATGACAAATTCTTAAAATTATATCGCACAGTTTAAATTCCCTTTATTTATTTGATGGATTTTGTCCACTGATTCGGCATGAGAGAGAAAAAAAAACTAGTTCAACATTCCCCCTTATGTCCAGGAATGGGGAAATAAAATTGTACCAACTTGACAACTGAGGATCGATGCGACGGATGGAACACTGGTGTCTATGCTAAAATATGCTGCTCACTCTGAATGCTTCTATATATATATATATATATATATATATATATATATATATATATATATATATACTAACCCCCTTGTATCTTTCCTTCAGTAACCCGTCGTAGAAGGCAGTTTCTACGTAAAATGTGACCAATCCAGTTCGCCTTCCGTTTACGTATGTCATGTAGGATATTCCTCTGCTCCTTGACTCTAAGCAATACATCTTCATTTCTCACATGATCAGTCCAACTGATCTTTTCCATCCTCCTCCAGCACCACATTTCAGAACTTTCCAGGTGTTTCTCATCTACTGCCCGAAGCGTCCAAGTTTCAGCACCATATAAAGCTATGCTCCAAACGTAGCACTTCACTAGCTTCTTCCTCAATTCCAAGTCCAATGTGCTAGTAAAAAGAGCCCTCTTCTTATTGAATGCAGCTTTAGCCATAGCAATCCTACACTTAATTTCACAAGTACATTTTCCATCATTTGTTAAAATGCTACCCAAATAATTAAAAGATTCCACATTCTCCAGTTGTTTTTGGTCTATGATAATTTTTACTGGGAATGGTTGTCTTGAAATTCTCATTACTTTTGTTTTTTCCACATTAATTTCCATTCCATAGCATCTTCCAATTTCAGTTAGTTTATCGATCATGTCCTGTTGCACGTTTTCTTCCTTACCCAGCAACACAAGGTCATCTGCATATTCCACAGTGTGAATGATTTGCCCGCCTATTTTGAAGTCTCCCAACCCTTCCAAAGCTTCCTTGGTACGGTATTCGCTGTGTAAGTTGAACAGAATTGGTGATAAACAGCATCCTTGTCTAATCCCTCTTCCAATCTTCACACTTCTAGTCTCCCCTCGGTTCAGTCGCACCTTAACACTCTGAGCCATGTACAAGTTGCTAATCAATCTTCTTTCACGCGCCAGTCAATACCAATTTCTTTTAGAATCTGCATTAATTTGGTCCAGTTGACTCGGTCAAACGCCTTCTGCCAGTCTATGAAGCAAACACTTAGTTTCTCATCTATATCCAAGGTTCGTTCTGATATTATTTTCAGCATCCCAATTGCATCCCTAGTTCCTTTTCCTCTTCTAAATCCAAACTGGTCTTTTCCGAGTACATACTCAATTTTCTTTTGAATCCTTCTTCTAAGTATCTTTGCTACTATCTTCGCTGTATGTGCGATAAGGCTGATTGTGCGATGGTCGCTGCATTTTGTAGCTTGTGGCTTCTTCTTTAAGGCAATCATTGTAACTTCCGTGAAGTCCTTGGGCCACTCTCCAGTTTCATAAATGGTGTTGGTCAATTTCGTCATTATTTTTAAACCACCTTCTCCAAGTAATTTGAACACATCTCCAGGTATATCATCATCTCCTGTAGCCTTCTTATTCATTTCCTTGATGGCTTTTTCCACTTCACTTCGCAAAATATATGGGCTCTGGAGACAGGCATGTCTCTTCATGGGAGTTCAGTTGGGCAAGTTGGATAAGAATGAAAAATGAATATCCAAATTTACATGAAATAGCAATGAAATTTCATTTTCGTTTTTCCACCATGTATCTTTGTGAAACTGCATTTTCTGCTACGACTGTGCTTAAAACGAAACAGAGGAACTGCCTGCAACTTTCTCTCTCCATTTGGCTACCACTTCAATTCATCCCAGAATTAATAAGCTAACAGACAGGAAACAGCAACACAAATCTCACTAGCCTAACTAAAACCTTCAAAAACTGTTATAATAAAAGAAACTAAGTTTAGCTTTTTCAATAACTTATAATTGCTATATTAAAATGCTGTTTTTTTAATTAAAAATATAAATTAGTGTCAGAACTAGTGTTTAGAATTGAGAGATTCATACATTTTTATTTATTAAATTACATACTTTGCAAATATAAATATTTGGCATGTGTATGTAATAAGTGTTTTGCCAACAAGTTGACATTATTCTGCTGCTTCCACTGCTCAGGTAACTTCTATGGTGAGTTACAATGCATAAATATTTTTCTCACTATCTTTTTTTTTAAACCAACATCATTAAAATCAATTTAATAATACAATAAACAATTTTATGCTGAATAATATTATAAATTTTTGGTGATCAGAATGGGATATGTCAATTAATTTAATGATGTTGGCCTGAGGAAACTACAATATGCTACAAGATTTCATTAGTCCAGTGACTGATGACTAATTTAAATGTAATTTCATATATGTCAACATGCCACACCGTATACATAAGTGAACTAATACTCTTTATGATTATGTCATAATTAATTATTAATACTTGTGTTAGTTTAATGTATGAACTTGAAAAAAAAAAATTGGAAAGGTATTTATGAGTAAATTTGTTGGGACCGGGCCCTCGTCTTATGAAAAAGGAATTTACTGGGCCACGGTCTCACAAAGGTTGAGAAACACTGCTCTATGGGAGCTCTGTTAGGGGAACCTGGAGGGGGGGGGGGGTCCTTTGCTGGGGACCATGTAGGTTATGAAAGAAAGGCTCTGGAGACAGGCATCTCTCTTCATGGGGGCTCAGTTGGGCAACCTGGAGTGTGTTCGTCTACCGGGGACTTTGAGAGATGGTTGAAAGCGGCTCTGGAGGTGGAGCATCTCTCTCTATGGGAGCTCTGTGAATGGAACCTGGAGGGAGGGCTCCCTTGCTGGGGACCCTGAAGGATAGGCAGAAAAGGCTCTGGAGATGGGAATCTATTTCTATAGGGGCTCTGCTGGGGAACCTGGAAGGGGGTTCATCTACCAGGGACTTCGAGAGATGGATGAAGGGGGCTCTAGGAATAGGGCGTCTCTCTGAAGAGAGACTGCGGAGGGCCTCGAGGAAGGGCTCCTCTACTAGGGACCCTGGGTTATGAAAGGAAGGCTGTGGGGATGGGCATCTCTCTTCATGGGGGCTCATTGGGCAACCTGGAGTGGGCTCGTCTACCTGGGACTTAGAGAGATGGCTGAAAGGGGCTCTGGAGGTGGGGTATCTCTCTTCTTGGAAGCTCTGTGAAGAGAACCTGAAGGAAGGGTTCCCTTGCTGGGGACCTTGGAGGCCAGGTAGAAAAGGCTCTGGAGACAGGAATCTATTTCCATAGGGGCCCCACTGGGGAATGTGGAAGGGGGCTCATCTACCAGGGACTTTGAGAGATGGAGGTTCCAGGAATGGGGCATCTCTCTCTGAAGAGGCTCACTGCGGAGGGCCTCGAGGAAGGCTCCTTTACTGGGGACTCTGGGTTACGAAAAGAAGGTTCTGGGGTCGGGCATCTCTCTTCATGGGGGCTCAGTTGGGCAACTTGGAGTGGGATTGTCTACTGGTGACTTTGAGATGTGGCTGAAAGGGGCTCTGGAGTTGGGGCACCTCTCTCTATGGGAGCTTTGAGAAGGAAACCTGGAGGGAGGGCTCCCTTGCTGGGAACCCTGGAGGATAGGTAGAAAAGGCTCTGGAGATGGGCATCTCTTGCCATAGGGGCCCCACTGGGGAACCTGGAAGGGAGCTCATCCACTGGGGACTTTGAGAGATGGATGAAGGGGGCTCTAGGAATGGAACACTTCTCTCTGAAGAGGCTCAATGTGGAGGGCCTCTGGGAAGGGCTCCTTTACTGGGGACTCTGGAAGATATGTTAAGAAAGGATCTGAATATGGGAATCTCTCTCCATAGGGGCCCCTTTATGTCCAAGGGGAACCTGGAATCAGGAGGGGGGCTCATATACTGGGGACTTCGAATGATAAATGGAGGGCTCTGGGAACGAGGCACCTCTCTCCGATAGGACTCTGTAACGGGGACCTAGGGGGGGGCTCCTTTACTGGAGACCCTGAAAGATATGTTAAGGATCTGGAATGGGCATCTGTTTCCATAGAGGCCCTGTGTTTGGGAAACATGGAGGGACACTCTTTTGTTAGGGGCTTTGAAATAAAGAGATATATCAAGAGAAATGTAAAAATGCCCTGTATTCAGGTATCTCTCTCCATAGGGGATCCATTGGGAAACCTGGAGGGGATTCACTTGCCGGGACTTTTTGAGAGAAAAGGATAGTATATCTGGGTTCCTTTCTTGAAACCAGAGGACATTAAGATTTTAAGTCTGGGAGCCATCTGGAACTTTGATACAGGGACAGGGCTCTCCTGAGCTGATATCAGATTATGGGGCACAAAGGGCCCGTCTACAAGGCCTAGGTGCATCAGGACCGTAAGGGCTCGAACCCAATGCAAATCAATCAATCATGTCATTTTCAATGGACACTTCTCTGACAACAACGAAGAAGACCTTTGGGTCCATAATCTGATGTGTGCTATGTGGGCACATGCTGCTGTAAGAATGCTGGGCAGTATAATATTTATGACTATGATACAGCATCGAGCAACCCAGATGTTTGGTAGAAGTATGCAGTTAAAAATGTTATATACAAAAGATTTAATTTTATATTGCACTTTGTATTATTTCCATTATGTTCACAATATGTTTCCCTCTTCCAGGAGATGCTTTTTATTTTTTTCAGATTTTATATAATAAGAGAAGGACCCAATATATTCAGCATGTTAATTAATCCATTTTTGTTAAACAGCAATTATCAAAATCTCAATGATAATATTGCAATGCTAATGCTAAAATATTAAAGCCAAAAGAACTTTCTGCACATATATGAGATGTGCATACATGTGTCTTTTTTTGAACTGATGTGGTACCCTTCAAATCACACCCCAAATATACAATGGTGTCCATATGTGGACCTTCTCCTATATGAGCTTTCCCCAAGCGTTACATCTTCCAGTCATGTCATACAACATTAACAGCTTTTCAGAATCCTCCTTCCTAAACAACCAACACTGTGCTAGTGTTTCGTTTTTCGCAGTGGTGTAGTCAACATGTCCATTCTTATGGTATATGACACTGTTACTGGGTAATTGGCTCCCAAAATTTTCAAACCACTAAGTTGCCTCAAAATGTTGGAAAACCCAGTAATGTGACATCATATGCTGGAAGGATGGATATCCCAAACAACTCTACTTAACATTTTCCCCTACTGTCATTGGTTTATGGGTACAAATCATACTCAAACAGACAATCACAACCTATGTTACCAACTGTATTTACTTCAGAAACCAGTTTTAATCCTGCAAACAGGAATAGTTAATCAAACTGGTGAAAAAAAAACCTGCTAATATGGGATGTGAAGACTCCCTGTCATGTTCACAACATCCTACCACTGGACAGCACCTGAACCACTTGAATCCAGTCCATACACAAGCCCTTTAAGGAGCTATTTTAATATTAGCCTCCCACATCCAAACTGTTGTCTTTTCTTCATGTTTCCCAATACAAGTTGTGTATACATTTCTTACTTCCCCCCATTTCATTCTCCTAATCTCAATGACCCTAATTAACATAACCTGAAGTGCAAATTTATGAAGCATGCCACTATGAACATTACTCCATCAATTCCTTGTGTCTAGGCACAAATACTGTCCTGATTACGATGTTTGTAAACACAAAACCCTTTAGAAGCAATGTACAAACACCTCAAAAGAGCCTCCTTACAAGCAATACATTTAAACTCAAATTTATCAGTACTGATTTTCATTACATTAGCATAAGATGTAAGCAGCAGTAGGCTTTTAATTCACTAGATGGCAAACAAAATTTTTTCTTCAAAAATAAAAGCTGCTTCCCGCAGATAACATACCAAGTTTCATACCCACATACAACAGATAATTTATGACGGTGAGTCAGAATATGAGTTCACGTATCATACAATTTTGTAGCTCAAGAACCTACACTGAATGTGATTACATCAGGTAAATTTATGATCACTGATGGCAACTATGCACTTTTATTCAGCTGTCACCTACCGAATATTGCTCATGAGTCATGTGGACAATCGCATTCATGCAATTACTCAATTTTTTAATTCAAACAATGCACCATACAAGAAACTCATCACCACCTGGTGGGAATGCACAGAGAATACGTATTCAGTCAGCAGAGGGTATCAAAATGATGCAACTACTTTTGAGTTGAAAGAGTCATTACATAGGACTGTGAATGCATAAGCAAGCATTTTAGATACAGGAAACTTACAAATAATGCAAACTATAGTAACAGGAGAAATAAAGTACGTGAATGGCAACAAGCTGTCAATTTGTTGCATGGAACAGTTGTCAAGATTTTTCAGGAGTTGGCAATCACAAACTGTGTGCACACTGGATGCTCTGATAAAATACATGCCTCAAATGTGGTGGGGACTGTGCTGAAAAGCAGTGTGACTGCAGGAAAATTAAATATGAATGATCTTATTACAGATGAAAATAAATAACCCAAAACATATGTACTGTTAATTTATATTTTTACCCACCCTCATACAATTCTGCATGTTTTAATGTTCTATTTTGTACAGGATGAAGGAAAATACAGGATTATGAATGAATCAAAATTATCCTTGAATTTTAGAATTTGTATGCAACACTCAATACGTCTGCCTGTAAAGTGGGCAATAATAACCATAAAACAAACATCAAAACAAATAATTTGCTGTTTCATGTTGAAATCATTAAAAGTAGAGTACTGCATTTAGAAACCATTTGCTAAGTTTTGTACAACTGACATGTTACAATTTTTTTTTATTTAACTTTTCAAAATTGGTTTGCGTATTACATGCCAGAGCAGAAAGGGGCAGTCATATTATACTCAAGCAGTCATATTATACTCCTTACCAGTCTGAAGGCACACCAATCAAGAACAAAGCCCTCATCTCTGAAGAGTCTCTCCACAGTAGTTCGTTTTAAATCCCTTGGACAGGGACTTAATTTCTTCCCCAGTGGTTTAACTTCATCTTCTAGCTTCAGAAGGGCTGAAGAAAACTGGGCTCTGCTACCAATTCTCAACACCACACTGTCAAGAATATATTCAGGGAAATTAATTTTTTAATTAGTGTAACAAATCAACAAAGTGTTTTTTTAATACAACAATTACATACATTGCACTGCATAACCTTTACCGATAAACCATTCTTTAAGACACAGTGAATATGCTTCTGGGTGGAATAAGTAATGAATTATGTAGAAATATTTGCACACATATCTCCCCCCCCCAATAAATGTATATGTGCACACAAGTATTTGTGCTTGCACAAACATCAGACTCAGGTTGAATCCATTTTATGGCAGAGGACTTGATGCTTTACCATACATACTGTCATTCAACTTCAAACAAAACACACTCATCATGTGGCAGAGTTCATAATCCATATGACTGTGCCCCATCCCCTTTCAGAATTGTGCCCTTCACTTTCTCCATTGGCATTCAGCTGGAATCATGTATTTACCATTTGAAGTGACAGGAGTATACAGTATTTGTGGTAACTATGAAAAACTTCCACATTTTAAAAGTATGTGGATGTGCAGAAGATAACCAGAAAAAAATACCAGGAAAAATGTTTGATAAACTTGAAAAATTTATAGGAGCTTGGAGACTCCTACAGCTTCTTTCACCAACAGAACTGTGTGTGTGAGTACTGAGACATAGGCACAACAATTGAAAATTCAATATATTAAGAGTCTTAAGGATGTACACAATGCATGCCATGTTTTGGAGAGAAAATGACATGTGAAGGCTTCAAAAATCAATCATGATGCTGAAATTCCTGGGGAGGGGAGTAAAAAAAAAAGTTAGGAGATGACGGTCAGACCTATCTCCACAATTGTATCATATAGTTTTGTTGGTGGTATCATTATATCATTCCAAGGCTTTGATCAAACTGCATGTTAAGGTAAAGTAATACCATTTTTCTGGGGCCCACCCAGCCTCCTATACAATGGGTACCAGGTCTTTCCTGGGGTTAAAGCGGCCAGGGCATGGCATTGACCACCCACTACCGAGGTTAAAGAAAGAGTAGAGCTATACTTCTACTCCACCTCTGGGCCTTCGTGGCCTGTCATAGGGTAAACTTTACCTTTACCTTAATACCATTTTTCTATATGGTGGTGAAGTTTTCACAATTGTCACTGATGAATGAGATGTACAAGGCACACATTTATAGTAGAACAGGTCATTTATAACACATACAGTAAAGCTCACTGAAATTATGCAATTCACAATGTGTTCCTGCAATAGACATCAGAGTAACTCAGTATCAAAATTTTCCCATATGATTAACACATGTTTAATCTCTTTAACATGCTTTCTATTTAAAAATATTTTCTACCTAAAAAGCACAACTAGTTTGCGATGTAACAAATTTCTACCCATGCAATATTCTGTGCCACATTAAAATATTCAACAATGTTTCTAAGCTTCCATTTGTTCAACTTGTATCAAATATCCTGTAAAAAACAATACCTTACTTCCTTGCCAATCTCTAAAGCTGTTTCCACACATGCGCTTCATAGGACATAACATACACGAAAAAGTGAAGAAGTGTGGATTTCATAAAGCATGTTATGATGTGAAAATGTTTCACTATAATTTCTGCAATTTAAAGTATTGTGTGCGCAAGATTTATACACATTCTGTGTTTACTTTCCACTGTGTTGTATAGTGTTTGTCCTTTAGGGCATGTGACCAATTACTGAACAGTGATCATCATAGCTACTGTATCAGAAGCAGGCATGGAAGATCACTCTAAATTTACAAATACCTGGGCATTACAAACAAGGTGACTGCTACTCCATATATACCTTACACAAATACTGCTAAAGAACTTGGCATTTCTATGTAAACCATAAACAGTAATATAAAACTGAGATAGTGTACTCATACAGACAGCCTGTACGTGAAAATATGAGTGGAAAAAGGATAAAAACAGCACCATATGGAAAGCAGAACAGAATGCTTGTGGCACAAACTACCCCTTCATCTATCAGTTGACTGTACTTCTAAGCAAACACAAATTATTCACAAACATTGAATATTGTGTTCAAACCACCCAGTAGACGAATTAGACATATTTACAAAAAAAATGTTATTATTTACAGAAGTGTGGAATCCAGCAATATCAAGAGAAAGCAGCAGCCAAAAAGGAATAAATTCCTCTGCACCTGTTGTCAAGTATACATTACAAAACCTAATTATGCCTGATGAGTGTGGTTTTTTTATAGTATGCAACCTACAAAAACCAACAGATTCAAAAAAGAAAGTTTCAAAGGCATGAAAGTAAACAAGGAGAGAATCACCGTTCTTGTGGGGGTTAATGTAGTTAGTACTGAATCGTTTCCACTCCATGTGTTTTACATAAGTCAAAATAACTACAATGTTTAAACAGTATCAGATCTTTACCATGCATTAACTCCCCAGTTAAGATGAATGGATAACATGTAACATATTTCTTGTATTTCTATTGTCTCAACAGCAGAACTTGTGGTTATGCTTATGGTTGTCAGTGTGGTTGGAGTGCGGCACTGAGTGTGAGCATGGCGGTGGAGGGTGACTGTGGGCTTGGACAGTAGGACAGTGGGTGTGGCAGCAGGTGTGTAGCATGACAGTAGGCATTGTGGTAGTAGTGGTGGTGATGGTGGTGGTAGCAGCGCTGGGGTGGTGGTGGTGGTGTTGTTCAGGATCACAAAACATCTCAATAAACATGTATATAATAAGAAAAATATACTGTGTTAAGCTTCCTACAGTGTGCTACCAAGCAAACACAGAAACCAGCACACAGCATGCTAGGCCATTTGTCTATACATTTACAGATCAGCATATGGCTTCATAGGATTCTAAAAGTTAACAACTATCTTCTTCTTCCATACAGGAATTATAAGGCATGGTAAAATATCTTTCACTACAGCTTTACTAGCATTGCCAACACAGCAGGAACAATTCAGTTACTCCAAACACTAACCCTTCTCCTTCATTTGGTCGAAGGGGATGTCTGGCTCCAAGATGCACAGCAGATGCCAGAAATGTTACATAGAGGTCATTTTCACTTTCATGCCATAGTTCACAGCGAAATACATCTAGCAATCGGTTCAAACGGTAGGAGTCAAACATATCTTCAACATTTAAGTTATCTATCTTCATCTGTACTTCATGTTTTGCTGGATCTACAAGCAGAACACTGGACTTACAACACTTCACTGCTTAACTGGTAAGATAAAATAAATGAAGTTATTCTGGCTGCACAGCAGATAGCAATAGGTGACCTAAAATCTGCTTATGGTAAGGAGACTTCCCAGACAATTTCAGCTTTTCTAACCTTGCTGCACATTACATTTAATCACCTTTGATGGAAAAGTCACATAAACAAGAACTGTTTTTTAAAATCAGTTTCCCATATTCTAACAAGCGTGCTACTCTAGGTTTTCCCAAACTTGATTAGACTGACTTATTTATTATTTCCAACTTGATACACAAATCTCTTGTTCATTTACACAAATTACATTAAATTAGATTCCTCTACATGTTTCGAGCACACTCTGCCCATCATCAGGAGGTCAACAACGTAAATTGTATGTATGCAGCCTCTGGTATCGTCACTCTCTGCAAGTGACTGTCTTGTGCAACCGTTAAGGAAGGTCCTTCCTTAGCGGTTACACAAGACAGTCACTTGCAGAGAGTGACTATACCAGAGGCTGCATACGTACAATTTACATCGTTGACCTCCTGATGATGGGCGGAGTGTGCTCGAAACATGTAGAGGAATCTAATTTAATGTAATTTGTGTAAATGAACAAGAGATGTGTATCAAGTTGGAAATAATAAATAAGTTATACTATGATGCACGGCCAACCAAATATCAAGATTTGATTAGACTGCTTGGACTGTCACTCATTATTAGGCCTCCCCAATGTATGGAACTGCATTACGTGATAGGAAAATTAACTGTTTTACACTGAAACCCACACATACAAGAGCAACATGAATAATGTTTTCCAAGATGATTCTTGTATTTATACTTACCCTCCTGTCAGTCATTTTCAAGATACACAGTATGACACACAGGTGCCATGAATTAGATAAACAGATACTTCACATCTTAATATTTTCAATTTTAGAAGACCTTCAACTGAACAATTATTTGTGGCAGTAAAACCACTTACAATATCACACACAATTTAATGCAGTATAACAAAATATCCTGTGTCTCAAAACTAAACTGGAGAATGCAGTCACTGATTCATTTATATTCTGTTCTAGACTGCTAACACTTTCCGTAAAGTACGGGCAGGTGATCTTTGCATCTCTTCATTAAATTCCCTGAATTCTTAAAAAAAGGAAAAAAGTTATTTCAAGAATGATGTATTGAACATATTAATTTAATGCACAAATGAAAGAATGTTTTTTGTGTACAGCCTAGTGACAAAGTTGTGAATAAACCTGATAAGAGAAAAATAATGTTTATTTTTACTGTTCAACCTTGAGAACTCAATGTGCATAATGCACCAACTTAAACACTCAGGACAGCAGATAATGGCTCAGATGACCTCCAGTCATGTCATGTGATGTTTTTTACTTTCTTCATGGAGACCAAACATCTGACCCCATCCACAGCCACATAAATCCAGTCTACACTCTCACATTCTGCTACTTCAAAAACTTAATTTTAATCATCCTCCACATGACCCTAAGTCTCCTTTGTGGTTTCTTCCCTTCTGTGTTTCCAACTAAAGTTCTGTGTGCACTTCTTTGTAACCCATGCATTCTATATGCCCTGCATATATTACCTTGATTTGAACACCCTAATATTACCTGGTGCAGAATATAACTAAAAATGAAAACTCAAAATTAAATCATAGATACAGGAAGGAATATAGAAAGGAACTGTCTGCCAGAACTTCAATATAAATAACCACCAAAATAAACCTGGTAAGTACACAGTATCCCTGCTTCACTGTCAAAAGATCCTGAGTCCATATCTCACAAGCTATCCTGACAGAAGGGTACTGTCATTTTCCTCAGTCTGTCCTGGAAAATGCCAGCAGAGTACGTCAAATCAGACCATGTTCATTTTCTTCCACACCCATTCCAATTCATTTTAATTGCACTCATTTTACCAAGAGCCTTCCATACACAGTAATGTAAAATATTTCATTCCACCAGCTACAGTACACAACTTATTTCATCAATAGATAAATATTATACCACCTACACACACATTCGTATAAGAGTAACAAGCATATTTAGTTTTATTTAGATAAATACAGTAGTTACTCATACATCAATATTTACATGGTATCTTTTCCTGATCAGCTGATAAGCTCCTGCCTGGCCGACGCTCTGCTCACGTTACAGTGTGTGCAGTGTCTTGGTCAAGGAAGTGAGAAAAAGATTTGTTGTGATAACCTGTAGAAAGTCTAATAAAAACTCACCACTGCCAAAACAGATGCTGGAAGTGTTGGCCTCCTGATTGGCTGCAAGCCATATACAGGCCAAAGATGAGGTTCAGTCTCTGGAGATGTAAAATGACATGAGCTGCGTGATGTGTTGCACAATCTTGCCAACAGCTTTACATCTTCTGTTAGCTCGGCGACAAACTGGTGCAGGATGTTGTTCATGTACCTGATAGCATTAACTCTTCAGTCACAAAAGATGAGCCCAATTTCCCTGTGGGCACTCATAATACACCAACACCAATTTTCATCATGAAGAGGGAGTTTGTGAAAAAGTCCTGGATTATTGCACTCCAGTACTGGCTAAGAACTTACTTCTTCACGTAAGAAAAACCAGCCCTCATCAGAGAAAAATACTGTGAATTACCTTCTCCATCATCTACGGACTAAATAAATCAATTATACAAACATATCCCTGCAAACAGATATGTTCCTTCAAAGTGTCAACTACTGTTGTCTTATACAGTCCCATCTGTAACAATTCTGTGGCCCTTCATGGAGAAGTTTTTGAAATACTCATCTACCAGACTAGTTGTTTAAAGAGACTTTCTCAGTGAAGTTTCACATCTAGCACAAACAGCATCCAATTTCTCTCATCAACACAGTTTCTTTCTTTCTGCCTTTTTGTCTTGCAACGATTCTGTTGTTTCCGGCTAATGACCAAGTTGTATATACTCTGTTTACTTGGAAGTGGTTGTCCTGGAAAGCGGCACCAAAATTTTCTGCAAAATTTTCCAGCAGACTCTTACTTGAAATACACCAGCATTAAAAGCAGATGCTGTTCACCAGTGCATCTGACTCGAGGCACGCTGTTACATCACTGAGTAACTGCTAAAAGAATAATTAAAGCACAGTCTTTGGCCCTTTTCCCCTGACTTAACACCTTGTAACTTTTTTTTATTTTCAGGACAGTTCAATAGACGTAGTTTATAAAACAAATACACACACTTTGGAAGAAAAAATAAACATCCCCCATGGGTATTCAACAGTTTCCGGGGAAACACTCCAGACAATAAACAATGCCTGAGTGCATTTGGTCACGATGGCAGCATTTTCAGCATCTCCTATAACACTGATGAGTTTTTTACTATACTTTTTAAAGGTTATTATCACAGTGAATCTTATTTTCACATCCTTCACAGACAGAAAAACCTCCCAAAGACTTTGCATACGACATAATGCTAGTGGATTATTGGGAGGGTGCTTATCGAAAAAAAAATGACGACGACGACAACTTTAAATGGTTTAACATTGGCTGAATGAATACATACACAGTTATATCTCAGTTTAACAATTCATTTAATATTTACACTCAAGAACCGAACATGTTTCCACTCCCATGAATAATTACGGATGTTATATACAAAATGGGTGTTTCAAACAAGATAAAACCTAAAGGCCTACATTTTGGTTATGCTACTTCCATACCAAATAATGGGCATTCCTTTAAAACATGGAGAGAATAGCAGCAGCAAAAGAAAGAAAGAAACGGAGAAAGAAATAAAGAAAGAAAAAATAGATAAAGGAAGTTGCATGGTGCACAAAACCAAAGCTTATAGACAGTAGAATACCTTTAACCCAGACACTGAAACTCCAGAAATCCTTATACTTTGGCAGATGAGGAAGGTTAAGTCCTGATTCTGGAGGTTGTGATACCTCTTAACCCCTTGGGTCCTATTGCCACACAGTCTCAGCTATGAGATTAACTGATCCAGTCTCATTTATTCTTCAGCATCCTTGGTAGAAAACTAAAAGATTCCAGACAACACTGAAGGGTCCTTCATGCCCCTGAACCAGCAGTTGGAGGAAATATCCTAGTGGAATAATCCTCTAATTCTCCAGCCCAAGTATAGGAGCAGTAACAAAAAATTATCTATAAGAACTTATGTCAGTTCTGTTGAATAATCTGGATATGTGACAATCCATCACCTATCGAGTACCAAAGATGACAGATAAAGGAATTAAGCTCTATCAGTAAAGGAAAAATACTATGATTCAGGAACAAACTGGTGGAAAAGAGAATAGTCTCTTGAAAATAATTCATCAACAGAATAACGTGCACATATGAACTATCCCACAAAATAAGCCCCATTCAGATACACACAATGAAGCTGGATTTTAAACCACAACCCTCTGACATAAAACCAGGCCATTCAAATAACCACATACACTAACAGTAAAGTTGCGATATGTGGCACCTCCAGGAACATTATATTTACTGTGCACATTACATGTAAATTCTGTCCACCAAAAATCAAGCGGCCTGAAATTTCATAAGTCCCGCTCTGGAAGTGACATGACGTACAGTTTCCATCATAATTTAAGTCATTCGTACTTCCCCCATATTTGTGCATTCGTGGCGTCTCTCTGTTTTCCACTCATTACAATCATACATACTGTGTATATCTTAACCAAAGACATCAACACGTTCATTTTACTTCAAGTTACAACCTGAATTAACATTGATTACTTTTCCGAGGCTTGTAACTATCTAGCTCTGCTGCAGAGGTTGGATTCTGTGAGCAGCACAATCTTCACTGTTGTCACTGGTAGCTGAGCCCACTAATGTACAATACCTGTTCTCTTCGAAGACCAATTATGTTGGTTCGAGTCCCAGTATCAGCATTTTTTTTTTTTTTGATATGTATTTTTCTCACAGACACTAAATTAAACTGTATGCTAACACAGCTATTATTTAAAAATATGCATTTTTAAAATGTTTTACTGGCTACACTGATGGTTGTTTTGAAAACTGAAGCATGTATGTTAGCAACGGCAGCGGTGGTGGTGGCGGCGGCGGCGGAAGCAGCAGCAGCAGCAGGAACAACAACAACAACAACAACAACAACAACAAAGACAATGAAAACCTTATGTTGGTTATTTTAAACTGTACTTTGCCACATAACCAAAATGATACATGAACTCTGCCCTTACCTATAATTTAGTGCTTTTTGTAAGCATACACACAACACACAGTCATGAATTTGCAAAGAAGTATAATGTTCTCCCCAATAATTTGCCCACTTCAAACATACTTTGACATGATGGCTGAAGATAAATTATGTGCAAAACATGCATGGTTTAAAGAAGTTTTGTTTCTTGAAGTATCTTGCTTATGCATTAAAAATGAGAATTAATACTTTAGCCGTTAAGGGCTGTTTTAAGAAATTGACATCTTTAATCAGAAATCCAGAACCCTTGTGATTTGACTGCTGATTTAATTTGTCTTCTCATGGACTCAATCAGTGATCAAACATAACACTGTGACGAAGCAACTTCATTCCAAGCATGTGACACAATGGTCCACAGCTCAGTACTATTTCTGGAAAGGAGGGAAGGCCACATTTCCTGCACTGTCCTCTTCACCTCACTCCACATATTCTTGATGGGATTCGTATCAGATGCTCGTGGTGGAAAGTCAATGAGTCTGATGTCAGTCTGAAGCGATAGCCCTTCTTGAACCACACGAGAATCATGGAGGAGTGGTCTTAATGGAACCAGATTATTCTATTGGGATAAAACATTCTTACAAAGGTCACCACTATGTTTTGCAAAATGTGCTTATACTAAAGGCTGTCCAGGTGACCTTCTATATGATGGAGCATTCCAGCCCCTTCATGGGAGATCCAGCCTCATCAGTGAACAGACACAAGACCATTGCGTGTGGAGGCAGACATATACTGTGAGTTGTAACGCTCTCCCCACAGTTTGTAAACTAAAACCAGCCCATCATTTGCTGAGCTAAATGTAGATTCATAAGTGAATATGACTCTATCCTACTTGCTATCTACACTGCTCTCGGCAAATGATAAACAGTTGGTTGAGAATAAAGAAGGAATGGCTTGATATTCATATACCACGTTAACGAATCACGGATAAATGCAATGTTACTTTCATGACAGCATTTTTTTGTGAAGAGGGATTCAGCCTCCTTCAGCTAAGGGTTAGTGACTATACCATCACAGGCAGGTCAGTTTTGATCTGTGAGTAATCTCCTACCCTTCGTGAGGAAAAGGGTCCTATCCGTTTTCATCCACGACAAAAAAGAGGCATACTATCCTATTTTGGTCCATGGCTCATAACTTGTGAATGAGCATAATCAAGTTGTGGAAAATATCTGCTTCAGGTGGCAGAAAACTGAAAGACAACTGATTTAATTTAATGAGAAATCCTTTATTAAAACAGTGCATTAAAATGATAGAATGAATTTTTATCAAGCAATGTAGGCTTTTTTAATAGCTTTCTTCAATAAACATACTTACAGAAAGCCCCTAAAATACAGGTTAGGGCACAGTCCATCCATCTTTTTGGTTATGCGGCAAAGTACAGTTTAAAATAACCTACACCCCTCCTCCTCCTCTTCTTCTTCTTACAACATACCCAAGTTTTTACACAATTTTTTTCTGTTATATGTCAAAAGCCAGGGTATAATGCAAAGATGCGGTATAGTGCCTTCTGCAAAGTGGCTGTCCATCATCGTGTGACTTCATCTTATGGCTCTGTCATTGTGTGTTCAAAACCCAGCAAGCCACTGAACCGAATTGCCCCCCCCACCCCCCCAAAATAAAGGAAGATGTGCTTCTTGTGTACTAGTCTCCACGTCTCAAGTTAATGTGTTTGGTGAGGTGTTCTGCCAAAATGGAAAATCATTAGCCTAAGGCAATCCCCAGATATAGAATAAAGTAGGGGTGGCCAACATGCAGCACTCCATGAAAATGTCTGTGCTCCTTGGCCACCTGAATAGTGTCAATAATTCAATTTACCAAACTCACTGTAACAGGCCTACAGAAAATAATATGGCAACTTCATAAGCTGTGAAAATTTTGACAAACTATAACTTAGTACACAGTAAACCCAATCTCTCATGTTATTCTGAGTTTATTAAGGCCTAATAACTTGTCTTTCAACTGTACTATAGCATAACTTCTTGTTTCTAAATAACAGCCTTCTAGGTAATTCATTCCCCCCCCCCCCCCCCCC
>Ga0268261_10001165_pt1 | contig 17694 bp, 11 predicted proteins | sample TergutNc150P1_FD_190353 | JGI IMG/M metagenome (GOLD analysis project Ga0268261, IMG submission 190353) | Nasutitermes corniger P1 segment gut microbial community from laboratory colony in Florida, USA - Nc150 P1 (SPAdes) (version 2) | ecosystem: Host-associated > Arthropoda: Insects >...
CGTTGTTAATGGCATAATGTGCTACCATTTCTCCATTTTCATTAGTTGAGTTGTGTAAGGAGTGGCGGCCTATTACTTGGCTAAATACTTCTTCTTTCCCTAATTTGGCGTTCATATCGCCCATTATGATTGTTATATCGTGTTTAGGTACTTTATCCTGGGTTCTCTGTAATTCTTCATAAAATTGTTCTTTAATTTCTTCTTCTTTGTCTTCTGTTGGAGCATGTATATTTATTAAGGTCATATTGTGGAATTTTACTTTTACTCTTAATTTACATATACGATCGGAAATTGGTTCAAACCCCAGTATTTTATTCATTGCCGATTTTTGTATTATGAATCCTGTTCCTGCTTGGCCTGTGGAGGTGGGGTTACAACTGTAGTATATTGAATATTTGTCTTTCTTTATTATGCCATATCCTGTCCATCTTATTTCTTGGAGTGCAACTATTTGTATCTGGGAGCCCATAATTTGGTCTGCGATTTCTTGCATCTTGCCAGCTTTCAGCATTGTATTAACGTTCCATGTTCCTGTATCAATTAGTTCTTTTTTCATCCTTTTAACATGCCTAGGTCGTCCTAAAATCTTCTGTCCGGCTTTTCCTCGTTGAGTTTTTTTTAGCAAGTCGTTTTCCTGTGTGAGGGAGCTGGCCTTACGACAAACCCCCAGCCTGGAGGGCCAGGATTTGTTTAGGGTTTTCTCCCCTAGATGGGTTGCCTTCACCATGGCTATGGACTCCTATCCAGTCCCCTCGTAACCCTGAGGTTGGGGCCCTTAACAGGTACTGCCTCCCGGGCCAGGAGGGCCTGTAGCTCGCAACGGCAGGGACGCTACTCCCTGTGATAGGTCTGTCCCCGAAGAGAGTTCCTATCTGCTACCGTTCCCCCAAACCTGGAGGGCCAGGGTGTCCCTTTTAGTCTGGGTCATTACCTTTGACCTGTCTGGCATGGGAGACCCTACCAGTAGCAAGCTACCGCCAGTATAGCTTTCAGGATCATGTGACCTCGCAAGCCCCACCACTACGTCAAAGCAGGGACACCTTCGGGGGGTTAGCACCAGTCTCTAACCTAAAGATGTTCACAATACATCGCAAGAAATCGTGGTGCGTGGTATTAAAAAAAAGCTAGCACCAGTCTCTAACCTAAAGATGTTCAAAATACAATCGTGGTATTAAAAAAAAGCTAGCGCCAGTCTCTAACCTAAAGATGTTCACAATACAACGCAAGAAATAGTGGTGGTACGCTCCGCACACGCTCTTCGTAGCACATCACTATATCCGTTGTATTAGCAACCATTGTTATACACCATGACAGATTGCAAGAAATTTTAGAGATTTAGATCAGACCACCACCAAAGGACGCTACAGTTTGGCGCTCTAGCTGCAAGTGGGTGGATGCTTGTTGCATTGTGGGGCGCTGTAGCTGCAAGTGGGATGATGCCTGTTGCATTGTGGGCGGAAGCATGCGCACCAGCGACACACGTGTCGGCGAGTAGAAACTTGGCCGCCATCTTGCAGTGCGTTTTCTGCGCCGTAGCCCCACGCACAGCAGCCATGTTTGGGCAGAAGCAAACCCTCATGCTGCATCTACTCACTGCCACTACCGACAACGCTTTGTGGTGAACGTTTGGACGGGCATTGTTAATGACTTTTTGATTGGACCTTGTTACCCCGACGGCGCAGTGCGCATATTTATCGTGTGTTTCTGGAAGCAAAGCTACCAGAAATGCCGGAGGAAATCCCGTTGTTAGTCAGGTTGCAGCAAGACGGGTCCTAGAACATCTTACCGCCACTACGACGATCGCCGGTTGTCCGGTTGGGGGGCAATGGCTTGGCCTTCCAGGTCACCAGACCTCGCACCAATGGACTTCTTCCTACGTATTGGAGCAACATTAAAGCCGATTTACACGTCGCCAGTTGATTCTGAAGAGGATCTTATTGCCCGTATTGTTGAGGCAGCATCCGGGCACTGTTGAGTGCTCATGTCAGTCTCTGCTGCGTTGTTATGGGCTGTATATCGAGGTCGGTGGCCATAAGTTTGTACATCTGCTCTAAATTGGTAAAAAAAATACATCTTCCCCTCCCCCCAGAATACTTCAGTGGTTTTACTTGATTTCCGACCTTAGTCAGACCCAATTTGACGGTCCGTAGCGATGCAAGGACCTATCTCCGCAATAATTCTTTGTTTTGGTTCCCCGTCACCCCACAAAGTTTGGGCATGGAATTTTTTTTTTTTTTTGCAACCTCTATATCTTAGATTATTTGAAGAAACAACAGGGATGAATTGCCTGAAAATCATATGGAAACTTATTAGTATGTAAGTACCAGTAGCATGTAAAGGATCCATTAAGGTACCCAAAGTATCAGATCTTTTATGTTGAATTCAGAACTTATCAGAAACTCACTTGTGATTTAGGTTATGTATTTTGTATTTTTGGTGTTATTGTTTTTAATATGTTGGTTAGCATGTTGGTTGTTTTTAAATCTGTTTCATTTATATTGAATCTTATATGTCATTATTTGTTTAAACAGAGTTGCAGAACACACTACACAGAAAAACAAATTGTGGGACAGAATTCAGAGCAGAGGGAATGCCCTTTGCAAACTTTGGAAGAAATGTGGCAAAACTGCCATTAATTAATCCTCCATGAGACTGGACAGGTGCTGAATTATCATGTTAATAATTCAGGCCTTTTTGAACACATCCCTGAGATCTGCCTGTTTCATTAATGAAGGTTTTCTTCTGGTAAGAAGTAAAACTTTCAGTCTTGGGACTACTCTCCTTAGTATTAGGATTTCTGACTTATTGTATGTCAGATTAAAGGAATTTTGCTGTACATGACAAAGAAGCTGAAGACGGTTTGTCAGCTGGACAGTAATCCTCTGATACAGTCTCTTTCATCTTATATGAATGTACAGAATTTAGGAGTTTTAGCAGCAATTGTTGTAAACAGTACTGAACTTTCTGGAGTTCCAGACAAAGGTGTTGGCTCTGTCCATCATCAAACATGTCCGTAAGTCTGATATTGTTCTCTGGTCACTATTTCCGCTGCCTTGTGGATGAACCTCACAGTCTATTCAAAACACACTCATTTTAGGCCTGGCATCAGTGCCTATGTGCTTAGTACAAAGACACACAGTACAGTGATACAAATCACATGTGTTGTCTTGTGTCTGACAAATGTAAATCAGAAAGAACTTGTTTCAGCCAGAAGTTTGTATGTATTGAGAGCTGTGAGGACCTAGGAGCCATGGCAGGACAAGGAGCATTGCAAATCATGCCCTGGCTTTCATGCTCCATGGTCTATGTGGAAAGTGGCAGCAACCACAAGCTTATTACTTGATTCATGAAGCACTAAAGGCGAGATTCGTGTGGGTGTCCTTGATGCCTGCCACAGTGCAGGACTGATGGTGGTTGTCAGTGTGTGTGACACAGGTGCTAACAGTGTCAAGGCCAAGAAATGGATGTTTCCAGAAAGGCACCAGTGGAACACTGGAAAAATGCTGTTGACAAGGCAAAAAGTTGGATTTTCCTTGACAAAGAATACAAAAACTGTGCCAAGATGAGACACATGCATTAGTGTGCTCTGTCATAATGTTGAAGAATAATGATACTCGAGTGAATTAATCCAACTTCATTTTATGTTGTCATGACTGTCATTTAACTTTATCGCTGTGACAAAGGGAACCACACTGACCATTCTTCATAATCTGTACATTATCATGTATGCTGTTTTGTGTACATGCACTCTGTTCTTGAACTGGTATGTTGTACTGCAGTGTGTGTGGTTCTGTATATTGGCTACTGCCACTGCTGCAACACATTTTGTGGGAAAAGTATGTAATACTAAATAATGTGTCTGTGAAAAATGTATTGCACTTCCCACAATTCAGTTTTCCCAATGTGATGTTTCCATCCACACTTAGTTCTTAATATTTTTAGGCACAGGATCTGAGATGCTCACAGTGGTTAAAATTCATAATGTGGTCTGGGTTAGGACACTGTATAGTCTGGTACATGGTTATGAATATTTTGGAAGAGCATTCTGTTGTCTATCCTAATAGGCTGTATGAAGATAGAGACAGTATGGTCCAGCAGAAAAGCCAATTACTCACCAGTCAAATTACTTGGTCCCATAACCTGGAAGAGTATAATTTTGAAGTTTCCTGTGAAGGGGGGAGGGAGGAGAGGAGAGGGTACAGTATATTAAGATTCACTGACATCATGTTACAAAGTTCCATACTTTAACCACAGATGCTGATCCATGGTGGCTACAGTCACACACTGCCTGTCTGTAAGAGGCAGTAATCTGCATTATATCACACTTCCAGCGCACTGTAAATGAGGTCTTCACTCTTCTGAGATGTTGCGCATCATTTATTAGTAGTTACCGGTGTTTTGGAACAACCTATCCTTTCTGTCTTCAAGGGTACAGCAGTCCAAAAAGAAATGGATTATTTGACCCATGAAGATTGGAACAGTATGCTGCCTGAATGGTTCATAACGAACTGCCAGTCGATGCCATGTGACAACCCAGAAAGATCTCCAGTAGTAATCTGATTTCCGTGTCAATAAAACAGCACAAAATTCAACATTCGTATTATATGGCATTAAAAAAACAAGTTTGAATACTGACAATATATGCCAGTGCTGAATGAGCAAAAAGAATTGTTTACGTGTGAACAGTTAATTGTAACAAATTATCTAATTATGGAAGATGTACTGTATATGCCCCCTCATAAGATGCACCATATTCAGCAAGGCATTTTTGTGGATTTACTAGCTTTAACTTTTTGGTGTTATGATGCTGGGTGATGTGTCTGATGAGGCAGGAAATATGGTATAAAGTTTGAAGACCAATATAAATGAATTCGTATATCTGTTAATTTCACAAACACAGGCTAAGTTTTCTGGAATTTTTATATTTTACAGGGTAGAGAGACATAATGACTTGTATAAAAAACATAAACTACTCTTTATGTTACATTAAATATGTCTAGACATGGTCATTATTTTATCTGACAACTATCAATTTCCACATCCTGTTGCCTCATATGTTGTGTTGACATAGTCCACATAGCCACAACTGCCCAAACGTGTGGCACAGTAGCAGCGGGAAGTGATAAATGATGGTTGTCAGCTACAGTAATGTCCCTATACAAATAAATAACTCACTTCTTCCTTGTGTGACAGCAAGAGAAACAATGGTTCCTGACTGTCACCAGCAAATGATACCTTCATGATGGTCAGAAAAACGTGCAGCAAAAAAGAAAAAAAGACGGGCACAAACAGTCAATTTCACCAACAACTTTGATCCATATACTGCATTCTGTATGTTTTATTAAGAAAATGAAGATCTGTGCTCATACCACAAAAATATTTCTTGCCAGATGCTGATACAAAGTGAAAGGCACATCAAAATAGGCCATTTAATTTACAGGTGAATGCAAATATATTGACCTGACATGGTATTACTCTTTGGTTGTTCAACAAACAGATCTATGCCACAGCTTCAGAATGAAAGAAACATATTGTGACTAATGAAAGTCAGTATGGTGCTGCCACACGAGTGACTGCAGAACTCCTGATATGATAGACAGACTGGATATGAAGTTACTACTACTACCAACACATTTTGTAAAATCAGTTGTAACAGGCAATAACTAAAGTAGTTCTTTGTACACAAAACTGGAATGTTAATAACAACAGCAGATAGAGGAAGAACGGGAGAGTATTGTGTATGATTTAAAAAATTCCATTTCTCTGTACACAAATACCAGGCAATATTTTTCAGATATGGAAAATATAACCTGAAACACTTGTTATACAATCCAACTCATGCACTATTCACACTTTAAAACACAATCACTTCAACATTTAAAACCAATAAAATGTTAAAAACGTGTCTGTAAGTATAAAAACCCTAACATGTTTCGGGCTTTTTTCACGACCATCTTCAGGGGGTCCTCCGCTGTGCTTTGTGCCGTTACTATTCCTATCAGCAAATCAGCGGGAGGAATAGTAACGGCACAAAGCAAAGCGGAGGATCCCCTGATGGTCGTGAAAAAAGACCGAAACATGTTAGGGGTTTTATACTTACAAACACGTTTTTAACATTTTATTGGTTTTAAATGTTGAAGTGATTGTGTTTTAAAGTGTGAATAGTGCATGAGTTGGATTGTATAACAAGTGTGGCAACATGCATGGTGTGACATTAAAGATAACCTGAAATATTGGAAGAGCAGCTGCAAAATATTTTTTAAATGAATTGACTTTAGTCTGGAAATCTGCTTAAAATTTAATTACAAAGCAAGAAGACAGACGGATTACCTGTCTGACAGTGTACATATTTCAGCAGGGGTTCTCATTTTCTTTAATGAAATTTAAAAATAAACAGTGAACAGAGGGAATTATTAATTCCTTATGAGTTCTGGGTTCCTGGGTTGAGGTTGTGTCCTACTGAGTCAGTCGCACTCTTCTGAAGTGTACAACAGTCCACAACAAATGACTGATAGTGACAGCATCTGTGTTGGTTCTGTAGTCACGTGTTAGTTGTCCCTTAGAACCAGCTTCAGCAGTTCATACTTATTTCTGGCTATACTGTTTGGCACATGTTTCAGAACATTTCGTTGGTTGGCATTTTCCAGAAGAGCACGCCACATCTTGTCATTCTGGAATTAAATGTACATTAATGTGTATCAGTGACAGAATTATTTTCAAGCAACTATACCCTGTCTACTAACTAGCAAGCCAACTAACAAACCACCCAACTGATTCTCTGGCTAACTAATTCTATGAGAAGCCAAAGGTTCATCAGCTAGTCAAGAAATACCACTGCATTTTATGGAACCTGAAGGTTCATTACCATGTTCACAACAGCCTGCAACTTGTCCCTACCCCAAACCACATAAATGTAGCCCATTGTCTGCCATCCTATTTCTCTAAGATACAGTTTAATATTACCCTCCCTTCGATGCATTTGTCTTCCAAGTGGTCTCTTTTCTTCAGGTTTCCTCATAATTCTGTTCTACCCCATACATGCCACATGTCAGCTAATAAACCAAATATTATTCACTTGAATTCCTGCAGACCCTAGAAAATGATCTTTTAAAATTAGATCAGGTGAAAATGTATAAACTACTCTGATAACGAACTGTCTCCATTGGGCAGATTCCTGAGGCAGATGAATCCTGGCAATGCCGTTATGCCCTGTAGCCTTAAAGATCCATCATAATATATTAACGTTACCTACGCCGAGGCCCCCAGGTGGTCTCTTTCCTGTAGACTGTCCAAATTTGTTACAAATTTATCCTCTTTCACACGTGTGATTACATGTACCATCTACATTTTTCTTCTTGACTGTATCACCCAAATAATATGTTGTAATGAATTATTCTAAAAAATAACAGAGTTTTGTATGACTGGTCTTTGCATGCAACTCCGCACAAGTGGGATGTACTGGCATTTTAAATTCTGGTCCTTAAAAGGTTAAATGGCAACACAAAATAGGCAGTCCAATGCAAATTTTGAACTGTGCAGTATCTGAATAAGTCTCACACTTCGTCCCTGTGCAAGCCATTATGGCGCACACTGGGAGTAGCCATACAGGGCAGACACTAGATGGAGGTCAGTGGTCAACTGCATGCCTCAGCTGCTGTACCCCTCAGGAAATAACCCTGGCACTCATTGAATAGCAGGTTTGGTGGACCTCAGAGCCTGTCTGGATGCTCTGGAGAAGATGAAAATCTCTTCTGCTTGGAATCAAACCCCATATCATTGAGACCACAGCCTGGTCACTGTGCCCTGAGCTTTTCCAGCTCCTCATCTGTAAGTACACTGACTGCCTACACTCTGCTTTACCCTGATTATGCCTTAAATACAATTTCAGGTGTACACATAGCAGCAGACTGTAATACACACACACACACACACATTGACATGCGCGCGAGATTTCACTTTCATCAGTCCTCACAGCACATTGGGATGGGACATGCAGCATGTCATAAGAATAAATCTGAATGAAGACACTTTGATAGTCACACAATACACCAATTTCCCATGAGCACAAAAATGGTCAAATTCCAGTACATAAAAAATAATACAATATTGAAAAACTGTAAAGATCTAGTATAAACACTAATGGAAGTCATAATTAATTATTAAAAAATTTAAAAAACTCCAATCAGGCCTCACATCAAATAGAATATTAATAGTTCACATGTTCTTTAACTGAGTAGCAGGCTTTGTCAATTATATATTTCTTCAAAATTGATATAACAAATTTTTTCCTTAGAGCCAACTCAAAAATATATATGGACAATTTGTTGAAGATTTTTCTTCTATCACTGTATGCTCCTTTCTGGTATATTGTAAGGATGGTTGCCAGTTTATGTAAGTAATTTATTTCTTGTATTCAAACCATGAATTGTAGAATTATATATATAAATTTCCAAATTCTGATTGTATTGCATAGACAAGTTTAATGATTCATATCTTGGAAATAAAGGTTTATATGGTGTTCTAAAGAGGGCCGGGATAGTGCATTTGGTATAGCGACTCGCTACAGGATGGACGGTCCGGGGATCGAATCCTGGTGGGGGTAAGATTTTCCGCACCCATCCACACTGGCCCTGGGACCCACCCAGCCTCCTACACAATGGGTACCGGGTCTTTCCCAGAGGTAAAGCGGCTGGGGCGTGGCATTGACCACCAAGGTTAAAGAAAGAGTAGAGCTATGCCTCTACTCCCCCTCTGAGCCTTCGTAGCCTGTTTTAGGGTGAACTTTACCTTTCTATGATGTTCTAGAGCTTGAACCAGTCATAATTCTAATTATCCCTTTCTGTTTTAGGAAGACTTTTTGCTATCTGCTGAGTTCCCCCAAAATATGCCATATTCCATTGTAGCATGCAAGTATGCTCCTTTTGAGAGTGGACATGTTACTGTCTGAGTACACAGATCTACCAACAAAGTACGCATTACTCATTTTAGATACATTTTTATAAATGTGGTTCTTCCAGTTTATATGTTTATCTAATTCTAACCCTAGGAATTTGGTATTATTATTTATTGAATTATATTGAGAGTTAATTAGAAATGTTTCATCTTGGTAATGTTTTGAGTTGAATTTAACTGTTTGTCTTATCTATACCTAGAGTTAAACCATTTGCTCATGTATTCCAGTGTAGTCTTAACTTTAATTTGTAACTCATTCATATTCGTAGCAGTGATTAATACACTTGTGTTGTATGCATATACTACTGGTTTAGCTGCGTGTTATGTTCCACACAGGAGATCATTGATATAAATTATGAACAACATTGTTCCCAAGATTGAGCCCTGGGAAACTGAAAAGATTATGTTTTCCCTTCTTCTCCCTGATTTTGTGTAGACGTATTAACCTTTGGTTTCCCATTAGTGAGAAATGGTTTAATCCAGCAGTAACATGTTGTTCATCAAACTCCATGCGAAATCACTTGTTTAAAGGAATTACATGCTTAACACAGCCAAAAGCTTTAAACAGGTCGCAAAAAATGCCTACCATCTGCATCCAGTGATTTAGTGAGGTAGGTAGTGTATCCATTAAAGTAAAGGTTGCATTTTCAATGTCTGTTCCATTTCTAAATCCGAACTGCACAGGAGCTAAAATTTTGTTTGACTGCGAATGTTGGTTCACTCTATTAAACAGTAAGGTTTCCAGAACTTTGCACAATGATGGCAATAGTGATACTGATCTATAATTAGATAGATATATATTGGCTTTATCTCCTTTTTTTATAGATAGGTCATACTAATGCATATTTACACCTGTCTGGATAAATTCCGGAAGTTTGTGAAGAATTACATATGTAAGTAAAAGGCTTTCTTATGAGATTTACACAATGTTTTAAGATTTTACTGGAAATCCCATCATACCCTGCAGCATTTATTCTTTTGAGATATGTTATTGTATTTATCACTTCTATTTCTGTAACAGGGACTGGTTTCATTCCATAATTTCATTAATATTAGTATTTTCTAGCAGTTGTAAGGCTTTATGTATGTGGATGTATTTGTTGTTTAAGTTCTCCATTATTTTTATAAAGAATTTGTTAAAGACACTGTCTATCTATGTAGTGTCTGTTATCACACCAGCTTCAGGGTTTATTTTGGTACCTGCATCATGTAATTGAGATTTAGCAGTGGGAAGTTTTATAATTTTCAATGTCCTTTTTCACTTTGTTAGAAGAAGTTTTAAACTGATAATTACAATGTGTTGTTGTTGTTGTTGTTGCTTCTGTAATTACTTTGTTTAAGATTGCACAGCACTTTTTGTACTAATTTTCTTTCTGCAGATCATTTGTACTCCTATATAAATTATGCAGCTCTCTTTTCCTTTTACGTGATAACCTAATTCCTATTGAAATTCAGTTATTATCTTTAGGCCTATTTCCTATGAAAATATGGGGAAACTATTTTCAAAGTCTGTTAAAAGGATGCACTGAAAATTATTGAATATTGCATGATTAACATTATTCGTGCTGTAACTTGCATCGCATGTTTCTTCCTGTAACAATGACTGAAAGTTACATAGCTGTTTGATCATTAATTAATTGAACTTACTTCTGAGAAGCTGTTTTGTGAATAGAAATATTTAGGTTATCCGAGATAAACAATTTGCGTGTCACGGTCTGACAGGCCATTTTCAAATGGGTATGCTGTTATATTTCATAATGTCTAAAGAGAAGCTGTCTATTAATGTTCCTTTATTGTTAGCTACGCTATTAGGAAAGTTCACTACTTAGTTAAGTTAAAGGTTTTCATTTCTGTTACAAGTTTTTGCTTGGCTGAGTTTTCTGTAATAAAGTTTATATTGAAATCACCATACAGTAGAAATGTGAGGGAGGGCTGATACAGACTGAATTGTTAAAGTCTTTTCCAATTATTAAAAAAACTGGTACAAATTTCTGGATTGAGATCTGTACATGCAACATGCCAACGTTTTTATCGTTTTGGTGTTTAATTTAATTGCACATATTTCAAATGTCTTTTCACTACAAATCATATTTAAATATACTGCACTGAAATTTATATCATTCCTTGTCATAATACATCCTTTCCCCTGTGAAAAACTCCTCTCTACAAAAACCCGATGCTAATCTATAATTATTTAAAGAAAGATTTATTATTTCTAGTTTTCTCATATGATGTCCGCTTATAAAAATGACAGACATCTAATGAAGTTAGATTGCATAAGTAAACTTAATTCATCTCTCTTTTTGCTTAGACTCAGTATGTTCTGATGGCAGATGATTAAATTATTTGATTCGTTATTCTTATTATTTATTGCTAATTCCATAAAATATCCTCATTTTTTAGTTTTGGGCAATTTCTATTTTTTTTTTTTATATTTTATATTTCATCTCACTATGATCTGTGTTTCAGCATGCGTTCAACTTTCCCATTGGTTCAACATAATTACTGATTGAATTTATGTATGTGATTTCTAATTTACCCATATTAGTTACCTGCAATGTATATGTAAGTTCCATGGACTCACTTTTCCAAGCCATGGGAATGCCCTCACTCACGTTATGATTGTCAGCAATAATAGACATTACTTCAATTAATTTATTTACAATTAATTCTTTTCCTTTTGCATTCATCTGCACTGCATGCCTGGCAAATAAATTCCTGTCAGATAACACATTAATTAGCTGAAATGTGCAGACATTTGTACCAGCTGCTACACAAACGTGTACGATGAAATTCTTCACTCTGGATTTGAAGTCTCCAAGGAAGTGATTCTGTGTCAATGGGAGAGTACTTCCTGACATTTCACAGGACTGTAGTGCCTTCACTTTCAGAGTCGAGCAGTTCAAGAAGACTGAATGGTGAAGGCACCATGACTGTTCAAAATGCCATGAACTATGCATCCAACAACATGGTGCAACATCCTAGAAGACGTAAATCTTCAGCAACACCACTTTGACATCAAATCACACAAATTCACCACTGTGCCATATAACAAAACAGAATATAATATGCACTGACCTGCAGGGAGGTGAAGTTACCACAGAGCAGCAGTGAATATCGGGCTCGGGTCAGAGCAACATTAAGACGCTGTGTGTCTGACAGGAAGCCTATCCCCCCTGTCCGCACACATGATATCACAATCACGTCCCTTTCTTGTCCTTGGAAGCTGTCTATTGTACTAACTTCGACATTTTGGGAGGCATAAGGACTGAAACAAAACAACCTTTAGATTAGTGCTTTCACTGCCATCCCACAGTGGTAAAGTGAAGTTGTTCTTGTGCGCACCAGTGACACATATGGAGGACAGTGGCTGTACAGCTCCACTCACTCTCAACGTTGGCACTAGATGGAGGTGAGTTGTTAGCTTCATGCCCTGGCCACTGTACTCCCAGTATCCATTAAATAGGAGGTTGCATAGGAACCAATGTTGGTCTGGATGCTTGAGAAAAAAAATCTCATGCTTCTGTAGGGATTCACACAGTTCCTCAGTTGTCCAGCCTGTAGCTTAGTCATTATACTGACTGAGCTACCTGGAACCAGTGTAACAAGCACATGCAAATGCTACAGTATACTCAAGTTTCTCATCAGTTGTCCAGCCTGTAGCTTAGTCATTATACTGACTGAGCTACCTGGAACCAGTGTAACAAGCACATGCAAATGCTACAGTATACTCAAGTTTCTCATCAGTTGTCCAGCCTGTAGCTTAGTCATTATACTGACTGAGCTACCTGGAACCAGTGTAACAAGCACATGCAAATGCTACAGTATACTCAAGTTTCTCATCACTCAGTACCAGTTCTATAGAACTGACTTACTTGGCGTGCAGGAGGGATGTTATCGCGGTCCGCTGCGTATTGTATGGTGTGATTATGGCTATGCTGTACTTTTTGTTGCCCAGTATCTCCAAAAGGCCTAGTGTTAGTTGACTCACGAGTAGAGCTTCACCATCATTTGACAGTTCCCTATCAAAAATCAAGAGAATAAATGCAACCACAGGCAAGAATACCCCCTTTGAACGTACACTACGGAAAACATCAAGTGATAAAAAAACACTACTATGGGGCTGTTCTTCTACTGGTTTTGTTGACTCGGAAGCACTGATATAGGAACTGGCGTGAGTTCAGAGCAACAAGGAAGGTTACGAAGATTACGTCTTTGGCAGAGTTCTGGCGCACTGCAACCTTGTTATGCTCCAAGGTCAATCAGGTTGATGTGTCAATGTTTCGCAGTCAAAAAACCTGTAGCAAAAGAAAACACCACACAAAAATTAACATGAGATCTGTGCTCTTCTGGGTTATTATGCAGTGTATAGTGTGATACCTTAATGACATCTCGGGACTACCTATCAGTCTCAAAATGTCAGTACGGATTTACCATTATACACAGTGCAATCCTTAAGTTTTAGGACTGACTTTTTTTAAATAACAGAACTACGGTGATCCATTGGCCAACCCACTAGGTACTATCAACCAACATCCGTTCCCACACCAATTTTGTTTATCTTCAAAGGTGTATGAGTGACAACTTGTCTTGTAAAGTCAGTTTTCTTTATATGTCATGGATGGCGGAAACGAACAGAGTTGCCATAAAATTTTGTTTCAAAGCTGGTCTATCTGCAACAGAAACACTAGTATTGGTGCATAAGGCTTATGGGAATGAGGCTCTGAACTGATCAAACGTTTTTAGGTGGTAATCTCAATTTCGAGATGAATGGGAGCTGGTAGAAGATGATGAGAGAGGTGGCCATCCAGATTCGACTCGAACTGAGATAAACATTGCTGCTGTTGCTGATTTGGTCAAAATGACCATCGAATCACATCAAGCATGGTTGCAGAATCTTTGAACATCCCCAAGACTTTAGTTCATTGGATTCTGAAAGAGGATTTGGGAAAGAGAACGTTGTGTGCCCGTTTTGTTCCACACTCCTTGACACCGGAGCAAAGGGAAGATCGAGTCACATCTTGCCAAGACATTATTGCGATGGCTGACGTAGACAAAAATTTTTTTAACAAAATTATTATGGGAGATGAGATCTGATGTTTTGCCTATGACCCTGAAACAAAGCGACATTGTTCTGAGTGGGTTGGTGAGACATCCCCTCGGCCGAAGAAACAAATTCCAAAGGTCCCGCATCAAGACCACATTGATAATTTTTTCGACTCTCAAGGCACAGTAGACAAAGAATTCGTAACAGAGGGAAAAACAGTAAATGCAGAATTTTATGAAGGTGTAATGGATCACCTCCTGAAGTGCATTCAACGGGTTCATCCAGCTGTGTTCTGCTCTTGAGATTTTTTGTTGTTGCACGATAATGCACCCGCCCATAAAACTGCCAAGTGTTTGCCAATTTTTGTCCCAAAAAAATGTTACAACCCTTTATCAGCCTCCATACTCTCCAGATTTATCTCTGCCAGACTATTTTTTGTTCCCCAAGTTGAAAATGAAGTTAAAAGGACTCCACTTTGCAGATGTTGCTGAGATCCAAGAAGCCATAACTGATGAATTAAAGAAGGTCCAAAAAGAGGAATTTTCGGCAGCTTTTCATAAACTGTACGACCACACAAAAGCCTGTGTATATGTATATATGTGTATATGTATATATGTGTGTATATATATACACACACACACACACACACACACATATATATATATATACGCCAATAGAGCTTATTTTGAATAAAAAAAAAAGGTATGTGTCTTCGATTTTTAAGAAAAATCAGTCCTAAAACTTTAGGACCGCAACGTGTATGCTGTGCAATAACCCAGAGAAGCACAGATCTCATCTATTTTGCAGTGGAAGCCTGAAATCATGCACATGTTAACATATTTCTTAATCACTCCTTAGGTTTCTGAATTTAATGCAATGTAAAACACAACTGCAAATATGTGCACCTATATAAACATGCAAGACAAACACAGTACTCATATCACTAATGAAAGGAAGTGGTAGAAAGTACCACAAACAGTTGTTCACTAAGATTACAATATTGTGTAATTCATTTAGACAGGTACTAACAGCTTAGTGGAAACTATTGTTTTCACCTTCTTGGCAGAACAGCGAGGCAAGCGGGGGAAAACAATATGTGACATACGGCACAGAGGAACAGGCATGTGACAGTGCAAATCAGTGGCTGGCTGAAGATGCCTTCAAAAGCATAAATAAAGTAATATTTTAGAATTAGTAAATATCTTCATAGAGCAGAGTTCTTCTTGCAATGCTACAAGTTCCTTAGATAGTCAAAAAATTGCCACATTTAGTGGAAAGGTAAGGTTCTTCACCATGTTCATAACGGCCCGTCAACGGTCTATCCTGAGCCAGAAGAATCCAGTCCATACTATCCAATTCTAGAACTATTAATATCTCTTTTTAAGATATGATATAATATATTTGTTGGCTGCAATTGGGTTGTCACCCGGTGGCAGTAGTACAGTACACATTTACACACAAACAATACATAGAAAACAACACAATCGACACAAACAATGCATAGAACAACACAATTAACGGGTCATTCTAGCAAACTCATTGTTTTGCGTCTGCCCACCAAAACCAAGCAAGCACTTATACTTGCGCCTAAGCATGCTACATGCTCTGCCCATCTCCTATGCCTTCAGCCAGTCATCCTAATAACACACAATTAGAAGCAGAAATCATGAAGCTCCTCATTATTTAATTCTCTCCAGTCTCCTGCTATGCCCATTCCTCACCACCCTAATTCTCAAACACCCTCAGTCCATGTTCTTCCCTAGAACTGACAGACCAAGTCATACACCCATATACCACAAGGCAAAATTATAGTTCTGCATATTTTAATCTTTATGTTTTAAGCAGTAAACAGGAAGACAATAACTATGCCACGAATGGTAGTGCGCATTCCACAAATTTAATCTGCTCTTGATTACTTCAGATAAGCCATTTTGATTTGTTCGATTAATTCACGAATATCTGAACTTTGCCACATTTTCAAAGAATTTATTGACTATCCTTCTGCTGCGATTTTGTCCTGCATTTGGTTCATGACATACATACACTACGTTTTCTCGGTATTTACTTCTACACCAGTTTTCTTGCCAGCAACTTAGCTTCTGTGTTTTTCCTTAAAGTACGTATGTTGTCATCCGGAGAAAAATTAACATCAGCATAGATCATAAACTGATGAGCCCATTATATTTTTATTACTTATGGTTTACTTGGACGATCCTAACCGTATATTCTTAAGCAAAGTTGAAAATCAATGGCAACAGAGTGTCTCCTCATTATGATTCTGTACAGCAAGTGAGTGGATCACACACATATTCAATTACCCAAACTTTACAAGAGGTAGTATTTAAAAATATTTTTATTAACCTGACTAATTTCATGGCACACCAAAGTCAATGAGAACACTCAACAACCTCCTGCCTCACCATATCATGGGCTCTCCTGAAGTATACAAATAGCCAGAACCCAAAATATAAAGTTGTTAAACTTTTTAATTAACTACTATCAGTGAAAACTCCGAAATATATATAGCCACAAGAAAATAAACTTCCATGGCCACAAACGTCATACTTAATCAGTTAATGTGTGGGTCAGAACACAAGCCAATCAGAAACCTCAAAGGAGAATAAGATATCTATGCACCAGTGGATTCAAACCTGTAGGCCATGGGCTGCAGAGTTATTCAAAGGGCCCTGAGAATTTTCATAACTTTGCAACATGACTTGATAATGCAGCCAGTGTTTGGTTCCTTCTGTTATCCTCTGTTATTGCAGAGAATTAATTTATGTTCCTGAGATTATGACAGGCCCCCCCTTTTCCCCCCATGTCTTTCTCAATAAAGAGAGCAAGGAGTTCTCTGGATAGAGTTTAAATTTAAATTACCCTCAAATGCAACCACTCACTAAATGCAGAGCAGCTGGAAACATGTGAAGCACTACAGACCATAACATGCATAAGTTAAGGCATGACAAGTCCCAGAACTGTTGCTATGCACATCTCAATACACTTACCGAGAACTATTCTGTTCATAGTTGAGGCTAAGAATGCAGTATGGAACCAGTGGACAGCCTCTCTGCTCAGCCATGTTGGGTGCGGACTGCAAACGGCCATTGTAAAAGTATCTGTTAGGCCACAGACAAATGTCTGGATGCATACGGTACTGTGTGTCAAGGAACATCACAGGATTCCTCAGAGCATCTTCAAAACATGACTGTAATCTTGCAAATAAGGACTTGCCAAGGCCATAATCTTTGGCTACCTGCAACAGGAATGAAATGTAAAACTGTGACCAAAACACAATGGAATCACATATTCTTTGCTAAGGTGAGGACATAACAGCCTTAATGTTTGCTGGTTCCACTTCCTAAAGCAGAAGAAAACCTTCCACATGCATTTATACAGTACAGCTCCAATAGTCCTGCATAATCAGGACTGAGGCGGTGCCAGACAATTGGATATGACAGACTGTCAGGTAAAGGAAAGGTAAAGTCCACCCTAAAATAGGCCACAAAGGCCCAGATGGGGAGTAAATGGGTATTAATATCTGAAATTCAAGTCAAAAACAATTGAGAATACACAAGCACTTCCAATCCAAACAGTGGAAAACGGCTGACAGAGATCACATGAAGTGGTGATGAACTGACGCAGTTCTGCTCAGTTTCATTTGGTTGACCTGATGTTGCTGCAGCCGTTGCAACCCC
>Ga0268261_10001166_pt1 | contig 17693 bp, 3 predicted proteins | sample TergutNc150P1_FD_190353 | JGI IMG/M metagenome (GOLD analysis project Ga0268261, IMG submission 190353) | Nasutitermes corniger P1 segment gut microbial community from laboratory colony in Florida, USA - Nc150 P1 (SPAdes) (version 2) | ecosystem: Host-associated > Arthropoda: Insects > Digestive...
ACCACTTTAATGCCAAATTTGTTGCAGATATGGTTTTCTTTGAAGTCTGCCATATTTTGTGTACATGAAAACCACAAATGGAACCATAAATTTGCACCCAAAAAGAAATTTCTCAACATCGCACATTCTCCAGTCTTGTTCGCAAAAGAAAATGACTCTGCAAAGTCTATCTAGACTATTTGATAGGAGTACATCCTAGCAGCAGTAGTATCTTCTTGTGGTCTGACCATAAACTGTTTCATTACACAACATATCCTTGAAAATGCTCAAACAATCTAAATGCTATTCGCAGATAAACTTGTCCCAGTGCCAATTTGTCTACTATGTATCTTACATGGAATAACCTGGGATCAAACCCAGACCCTCACTGTGATAGGTCAATGACTAACTGCCTCAGCCATGGCCATATTGTGGTGTTCTGGGTTAAGACAATGTGTTGTCTGGTACAGTCAAATGGCTTTCATTTACTCTGATAATACAAGGCTTCTCAAATCCACTTCCAGGACCTTAGCCTGCCTTGAGCATTCTTAGAAAGGTTGCCAAGGAAGTGATTAGGAGCTTGAAAATAAGAAACATGAGGAGTACAGGCAGTCCATTTGTGGACAGAGGCAGGCTAAGGGCTTGCTTAAAAGACCCTCTGCTAATAGAGTTACTCAACTTGAGCAAAAACCAGCTATGAATAATAACAAAACTGTTAACAGGACGCTGTCACTGAAAAGAATATTTATGTAAACTGGGGCTGTAACCAGTTCCCAGTGTGAGAGATGCACACAGGCAATGAAACAGCCTCACATATTATTTGTGACTGCGAGGCCTTGGCTACATTAAGATCCAGGCATGAAGGTCAAAATTATATGAAACCAGTTGACTTGGAGGAAATCTCTGTTAGCAGGTTACTGCACAAAAAATTAAGTACGGTTGAATTGCATGGGTCACTATTGCACCCACCCCTCTTGTATTCTACTCTGATGATGGGGGCAGTACACCCTCCAACATTTCTAAACCCCTACCAGACATGGTGTTGTAATCTAGAAGAAAATGCTATAAATCTTCACTGCTCTGAAAACTTCAGAACTCATACTGGCTCTAGAGTTTGCCACAGCAGACAGAAGCACAGTACAATACGTTTTATATAACAAACCTGCACCACAAGAATTTCCTTCACTTTTGCCAGATCTTGCTGATTTTTCTCCAAAGCCTCTTTCCTCGCTTGCTTTTTAAGTTGCTTAGCGGCATCTACAGCAATTCCATTGAACTGCTTACAAAGGTCACGAGCAAATTCCAGCGTCTGCTGCACCTCCTCATACTTTGCCACAGCTGCTAATTGATCACTGTTCAAGTCCTTTCCATTCTTCTGCTCCTCACGGTATGACTCAATCTTCCGCTGTTGAAAAGAAACAAAGGGTAAGCGCTGAACTCCTCTACCACGAACGAAATCAACAATGCCCCATACCGTCAGGTGAAAAATGCAAAAACCAACACAATCTTCAATACTCATGTTAAAACATACATCAATTCCCATTTTAACCAAAAAATAAATAAATTTCAGTTACGAATTTCTTCAGAGCACAGCACACTTTTCAACACATTATAATTCAGGATCAAATACTGACATTCTCAATCACTCAGGGAAAAGAACCAGTGCCAACAGGCAGAAAAAACAGTCAGCCTTAACAGGAAAATGTTATTCCTGGTGAATTCCGTACTTTTTAGTACCGATACCGTGGCTTGTAAGTCACAGTGACTGATGCTTACAACCAAGAACTAAGAATAAAAAATCAGATTCTACTGTGACTGTAACCAAGCAGATGGAAGCATTTTGCATAAATGCAGCTGAACATTGAAATACCTCAACAAGAAACTGGGTTGTGACCATGGTGGTGTTTCCTTAGAGTTATGACCACAAAAGGTCTATCCATACTACAATAGTATGTTGTTACACTGTACAGTGTACATGGCAACAGAAGTCACAGCCCTAACACAAAAAAACTGAACAATCATTGCCACAAAAACTGAAAACTTATATCGAAGGCATATGTTTACTGCAGGTAATAAAATGTGCTGAACACTAACTTCCTATGCATAAAAATCCCATTAAAAGAAAACTGACTTTTGCAGTGGTTATTACTGAGATGACAATCTTCTGGGTTTTCACATCCTGTAGGATAGGGGCCAATGCCACTTTTTCGAGGAACACGCTGTCTCCATCTTTGGAGTGACAGAATCACATCCTGGCAGACAAGTGAAAAATAGGCAGTACATTCCTCAAAAACAGGTGTCAACCCATAACGCTATGTGGTGTCATCATCTGGACAGTACTGACAGGTCTGACAAATACATTTATAAGACACAAACCAGGTATAACACAATGGTAAACTTACTACTGAACAAATTTCATAAAAGATGGCAAAACATTACAGTAGTTTGCAACACATCATAAATTTACAGGCGGGTCAACTTGTGGTAATGATTCACACAATCTCAGTTTCAAGGAATGGCACTCTAAGTATATATTTTATCAACTTTAAATTATTCTGAATTCATGCATAATCACACAGGATATTGGTCAAATAATCTGTATGATACAATGGAAGTGTCCATGCCTAACCTTAACATTTTACGCTCTGACAAGAAATGCCACAGTTCAATTTAACTTTGCTGTACATTCTCTCGATAACCACTGAATTCCTCCTAGGATTCATATCCAACTTCTCCACCACAATCCACCATGTTCCTCAGTTCACCATCTAAAGGAAAGAACTATGCATGCCCTGCCAGAACAAATCAAAATGGCTCTGGCTCTCCCAGGATACTTATATTCAAATCACTGGTCACACCCATATGAAACTACATTTGTTCAAGTTAAGAACAATTACCTCTCTTTAAGGGACGTTTAAAACATACACACATCCTTTTGCTTATGCAATAAAACCCTCACTTAATGGACCTCTATTTAACAGACTTTAGAAACAGCTGTCTGATGTAGCTGATACCTCATATAACAGTTATGTTACTTTAAAATATAAGTTTTATGATGTTCTCTTTAGTTTTGATGTTGCTGGTACAGGCACAGTATTAGACAGATGTATTAATCTGCTTAATACAGTACACGTTCATGTATTTCGTGCATCATCTTTCTCATGTAAAATACATCTGTCGAGATGGACACCCTTTCCCCCTACTAGTCTGACAAATCAATGGTTTGCAGATATCTTGTACATATAATGGAGGTTTTCAAAACATCTTTCTTCTCTTCTACACAACCAGGCAAACAAAATGAAAATGAAATGGGCAGAGAAAATCTACTCCAAACACAATTGTCAAAATATCCACAAAAGGAATAAGCTACTCCCCACTCCCCCTAAAAAACCACTTATGGTAAATAACACTGCCCACCTTTATGTTTTAAACAGGATGGTATTTTAGTATTAAAATAACATAAATGTCATGAAAATGGACATGTTATGGCTAACTGATGTTCTCTGTGACTGGACACTTTCTTTAAACATCAACAAACGCACACACCAATGTTTTGAAATCCATGACTGGTGCACAAACTCTGAATTCCACTAACTGTGATCAGCTAGAATTTAATTCATACTTTACTGCTAAATCACTGTCATGCTTTAGGAAATGGCAGGATAAACTGATCATTACCAGTGCTGCACTATCCAGCTTTCATTCTCGAAAATGGAACAAAGTATTGTAGATGTGAAGGAACGGGACATAGAGGTCACAACTTTCACAGTTTTGCAGACTATTTATAAAATAATGCTGCTACAGATGGAGAAGTGCATCTAGTGAACACAAACTGACCACAATAGCTGAATGAAACACAAAAATATGACATATTTCTACTATAACAGGCAAACACACAACAACATTTTCACTCTTCGAAACACATTTACAATCCAGTGCCAGTAAAAGCTTCCCAACTTCTATGGAATGAACGAAGATACAACACAGTCACTCACAACAATACACCACCACTACACCCAAATAAACCTAGTCCACATCTTCTCACCAAATATTATTACAATCAGTTTTAATACTATATGCCCATCTATGCCTTGGCCTTAGTGGTCTCCTGCCTTCAGGTTTCCTTACTGAAGTAGGCTACATTTCTCATCTCACTGTCCTTGATTATCTGGTGACACATATACATATACAGACATCCGCAATTATAGTTTTATCAACCCCTCTATTGTCTTTTCTGTTATTCCCTAACAATCACCTCAACACCCCCCACGTCTCTTCACTGTACACACATTACTCTCCCTTGAAGACATAGTGCAGAAATGGTGAGGAATAGTGTCCCACTACTGGACCAGAAGGGAAACATAACTGCTTATGTAAAGCAACATGCAAGTCTGCTGTTAACAAAACTAACGCTTTGGCAGTGTCTACAGCAGTACTTTATCCCACTGTTCTAATTCCTCTGCCTCTTTTAATTTGGACTGCTCTATAAAAGAAAAAAAAAAAAAAACTAAACAAATAGTTCCATTTAGTCCCTAGAGTGCAGCAACTATACGTGCTTCCTCTCCACAATATAACATGGCAAAAACTAGTGAAAAGAAAGCAGTAGCTCAGTTACTTCATTCATACCAACCTCACTCATATGCAGTGTTCTTCTTTACCCAGCCTACTAAACATATGACAGTATACACCTGGGTTGCACAAATTTTATAAAACAGTCTACTGGTCACACACAAGCAATGAAATGTTCCACCTTTGATTACTGAATACCATTCAGTTTTACCAAGAAATGAATAATGGCCATAAAGACTTCTAAATGTTTTAAATAAAAATGTAGTTGTATGAGAACTTCATATGTAGAAAAATGTTACATACTATTATCACAGGAGTTCTGATGGGAATTCACAAATTTAACTTCTTACATGGAAAGACTTCGTATCTATACGCTTCTTATCCAGGAAACACAGTACACTTCTTGCAAAACTATTCCTGAAATGTGAGGTTTGAGGTTCTAACAGCAGTGGTTATGAATATTCCTGTATTCTGAGATGTTATATAACACCCTCCTATTCACACAACATAACGTGTCTCCTGCTGCACCTGGCACATATGTGTTTCTAGATATGCAGTGCTATACCAAATGTCACTATCTCCAGTCCAACTGCTTGTTATCACCACCACCATCCACTATGTATCCAAAACCTGTCTAGGACATGTGGGTGACCTGGACAGGTTAATAATTTGGTGCCTCAGGCATGCTAATAATTTAGTGCCTGGCACCTCTTAAAAGTGATAATCATTAAACATTTTTGGCTTAGGACAGGGCTGGCAAACATTTCTGAGGGTGCATGCCAAAACTCTGTATAATTTACAGATACATTCTTTCATGTTGTAATTAGCACCACATTTCCAATTATTCCCACAATGTCTCAGCACCCTTCATAAGATGGTGTGCCCAGCAGCTGCCTAACTTGCCTGCCCCTTAGTCTGGCCCTGTATGTATTGTTAGCAACCAATCATCCAAAGAGTTTCTGACTATCTAATAAACTTCTGCTCTCAGTCATCAGACTCAATCTCCTAGCAGATGTCACAGCCACTTTTGATACTGTGTAGATAACTGCTGGGGAAAACTGCTCTGAGTTATGAAAATCTGACTTGTGAAAGAATCCTAGAGTGCATGTTGCTATTAAGCCGGAGAATGTGTGTACTATGTGATGGCAACATAAATGAGAATGTTGTCCTGTAAATATGATGGATAAAGGAATATTTATTTCATTAAAAAAATACTCAACAAACATTTACCAGTATGAGCAGCAGCAGAGCAGTAGCCTTACCACAAATGGTCCAGGACATGACTAGCACAATCATTATCAACTAAAAATCCCAAGGGTTCAAGAATTACTGACATGTGATACAGTGAACTGCATGGAGTTCTGTGGGCAATTTTAAAGTTACACCTCACAAACCCAAACATCATAAAGGAATCCATGTCTGATGAATGCAATTTTCTTGCTTGGGATGTGTGAAAGGGCTAAACTTCTGTTACTGGTTGTTTTGTTATTGTCAAATACATAAACCTCCTTCATTCCACCAATGTGGCACTGTGGTATGGTAAACATTTCACAACCCCAGCAGACCTTATACCATGGTGAATGAACAAAAAAGAACAGTGAAGTAAATGCCAAACATTATTCAGGCTTGCTTGTGATCTATCTGATTCCTGAAATGTGTCCATCACACAAGCAGAACAGATTCTTCCAAGCAGTTGCACCACATCCCACAGAGCTAGGAATCCACAGACATGCTCTTATCAGGATAATCCATTTATTGAGTTGCATACTTTTGCCTTCATAATCCCTGGGCCTAACTTCTTTCTATGGAGTATGCAAAATGTTTGGTGCACCATACAGTAAAAAATGAATCAGGGATGACATAAACTAAAAGAGACTGCCACTCTTGCACAGGACATGCTACAGTAGGCAATCTTGCATCCCTTTTTTACTGAACAAATGTACTGTGGGTGCAGCAAGCCACCTTATACTGTTTTCAAGAAATAAGGCATCTGTGCATCAGTATGTTGATAAAATAGTGTCATCACCAGAGTAAATGTTTCATTACTTTTTAAACTATGGAACGCGTCAGGACTGACACACCTGTATTTGTTAAGGAATGAAAATAAAAAGATATTGTTCTTAGGACAGCTGTTATTACACATGTTGTATGTTTGGTATTTTTAACAATTCATCTTGAATTGCAGTATACAAAACTGGACGTACACACTAAAATATGTAACTTTTTAATATTACCATTTCTTTTACTATGTTGTTCATCATTAACAGCAATCTGAAAATAATTCAATTATAAACTTGAAGTAAGCCCTGACACACGCAGCATTTCTTGTACTATGCTGTTTATAGTTAACAGCAATCTGAATATAATTCAATTATAAAATGTCAAATAGAAGAAATCAGCAACTAATCTACTAAACCAGCACACAGTGAAGTATTCCTCACTGTATCAGTGGATGGCACTTAGGATTATGTAATTTGACCCAAAATATGGAATTACACATCGTTAACCGACGACATAAAAACGTATTCGCGTAAACGAAAACCGAATACATTTAACTAGATCAAAAAAAAGGGAGGACGAAACTGCATTCTAACATACGGTCTTAGCACTTATTTTTACCTTTCAAATCACTAAATTAACAAATAAACAACACAAAATATTACTGTGCCGAACCACAAAACCACGACAATGGCCAGAGACGAAACAAAGCAAGTACGAAGGGTCTCCAGAATAAGCCAGAGATCGTATACGACCCAAGTATTTGCCACGCAACGCCGTTTTTCATAAACTTTCAAATACAACGCCGCCTCATACGCAAGTTTGGAGAAATGTTTCGAAATAAACATACATTTAATCGTAAATAAATCTGAAGAGTACGACGGCCATGTTTCCAGTTTCATGACTATTTGAAACATTTGCCTTTTCCCATGTTCTCAAACACAAAACTGCCTTATTGCCAGGTCAATATTTCAATGTTATAAATAGTATTATACGCTAAAATGCTAAATTTTGATGAATAAATTTCTTCACAATTATTACAACAACCACATGGCACAAAAAAATATGGCGGAAACTACACCAACATGACAGTTGAATCAGATTCCACACGTACGTACGTTAAACAATTACTTATAGAACAATGCATACCTTCCTTTTCTCCAAGTTTCTTATTTTGTGTTCAATTACTACAATTGCTTGTCGGATAGGTTCAACAGCCTCCGTAGAGGCTTGTTTTTCTAGCTTCGCAGTAGCTGCAGAAGGCATCTTCCACGGGCAACAACTCGGTTGGAATCACGGATTATCTAAAATACAGATGAGTTAACTCCATGCAATTGGTTGTACCATGCAGACGTCTGTTACGTCATTACATGGTGTTGCCATCTATGTGCAATAGGTTGTAATAACATTCCGGGCACGGTGCGTGACAAGCGAACATGCATACTCAAGCGACAAATACTCATCCTATTCGCCGGAACCCTTATTTCTACGCTATTGCACATTAAATGAATGTTTTAATAGTAATAAAGGCTAAAGATCTTGGTTTTGTTACCATTTAATGTTTTACACCAATTAATTTCTACTTTTAACAGTTTAAAGAGCAATGATTTTCATTCAAACACCTATACATTTTATTACTCAAGCTTGTGCTTCTCTAATATATATCTTGATTTAAATGTATACACATTTTGCATATTACTAGAACATTTTTATTTTTGTTGTCGCAACTTATACTGTCGACTATGTATATATTTTGACTATTTCCATATCCAACAGGGGTTTTTTTTAAACCTTATATGGATCACTTAAATGTAAAATAAGGCAATAAATAAATGATACACACTGCAATTCATATTATGAATTACTTGCCCTTCCTCATGTTATGCGCTATCATATGGTGTTTTTTGTTACCCTTACACTATACTTGTTGAATGTGTCTCTGTCTCATTTACCTTACTGCAGCTCACTTTTGCAAGGTCTCAACAGGCCCATTAAAGGAACTAATGAGGCAGAGAATTACCCACATTATTCACACCATTCTTGAGACCCATATAATGCTGACCTGTTTTTAACACAAAATCTTGAAAACATGTTTTTAATATTTTCTTCACCTTCAACGAATTTCTGTCTTCTTCACACCACATTTTGGAATTTAGTATCTCAGAGTCTGCCAATACTATTAATAAAAAAATTTCTCATTTCCACCTCTTCCTTTTCTGTTAGTTAAGGCAATGACAAGGCTGCATGATTCCACTTTATTCACACTGCTCATAACAAACTGTACTCCATCACTACTTATTATTCTTTTATTGTTTCTTAACGCAATATTACCTTATTTTTTTAAACCTTTTTGCATCGAGGAAACTGGAATAGGTAATCAATACAGTACCTAAGCAACCGGTGGGCTGACCAAGGAATTCGAGTTAAATTCTAAACAGAGGTAATGAATTCTTCTCTTCTTCAGGAAATGCAGACTGGCTCTGAGCCCAACTAGACCAATCCTTGGAGTTACAGCATCCATGGCATGAAGCTAAACACTTACCTTAACTGATGCAAAGTTAAGAATGCATGCAGCCACATCTCCACTCCCCATACAACTTCATGGCACAGTGTTGGTTAAGCACTTCTTTACCGTCGTACATATTTATACTAACAGGCAAGTACAGTTTTTTGACATATTCAAGGTTGCTTTTTTAACCTGACAGAAATGCTCCTGAGCTATCACACTATCTGATCTAAACTTCTAGATTACATTCATGGTTCTGGTCTTCGTTGCCCCTTCCTTCATCTGTTTTGCAGCTAACGTGTAGTACCCAAAATACATAAAACCTCATGATATGAAACAACAGAAATCCTGCTACCAGTTAACCCTTATCCTGCTAACGTGGAGAATATGGTGAGCTCCTAATTATGCCAGCAAATGGCAGATGGGATTTAACTCGGCGTTTAAAGGGTTAATTGCTGCAGCATTCAATATTATACAGTTTAGGACAGATTTCTAATATTCAACCACCTAACCAATACTTTTATGTGCAAAATTCTCCAAAGTCAAATTTCATGAAAAATCAATCAGCAGTTCTTATACCGCTATGTGTGTACACACAGACAGGGCTATTTTAACCTTTATACTGCCGGGGTGGCTATATCAATTATGGGGCATGGTTTATGTAAAAGTGGGGATTATTTGAAGAGAAGAAGATAAAATTATAAAAAAAAAAAAAAAAAAAAAAAAAAAAAAACAGAATTTTGCAGAATATGAAACAGAAAATATGTAGCAAGTTACAAATGCAATAAATTTACTTGCTGCCTAAATGTATAGAATAAATTTCTAGGGGTGTTTTCCTACATGTATTTGCATTTGGCAACATAGGTATTTAAAAGGTTAACATAAATCCCGCGTAGATGCAAACACACTTCAACGTAGTGTGAATGATGGGTGAAATCACATCCAAAAACAGTATTACAATCACATACAAAAATATTACTGCAATATTTGCACAAACATTTAACAGCTATGGCTATTGTACACACTGGAAGGAGTATGAAACACATTTCTTAATATCACTGGTAATGCAATACTGTCAAGGAAAACAACTGCATCATGGGGGAAAAACTGGTAGTTCTGCTTAGGGAAAATTAGAGGTGGTTGTACACACTGATCACAGAGAGTGTACTCTACAGATTGCTAAGGTTTTTATTTATTTATTTATTTATTTATTTTTTTTTGCTGTGGTGCTGCGACCCAATGTGGGTCATGGCCTCCTCATTCTTGAGGTTTCTAGATCACACACAACACACCACAGTCGGTAGGACTCCTCTGGACGAGTGATCAGCTCATCGCAGAGACCTCTACCTGACAACACACAACACTCACGACAGACAAATATCCATGCCCCCGGTGGGATTCGAACCCACGATCTCAGCAGGCGAGCGGCCGCAGACCTACACCTTAGACCGCGCGAGCACTGGAACCGGCTTGCTTAAGTATTACAGAATAAATTAAAATATTATGAAGTACTCCTCTCACAACAGAATCATAATGCCTATTTTAAATTGATAAATATATGAAATACAGACACATTATGTGTACTCCCATTTTTTGTCTAATTGATATAACCAACAAATTTAATCATTTAGAATACTATAGAAATCTCCAAAGAGATCATAAATTTCTCTTGTATCAAATGTATTATCAATTCATATTCTTCTTAAATTATGCCTCTGTACAAACTGCTCGTATGTTAGCTTTTACTGTTTGCTTCAATGCAACTGATTTTGCCCATATATTTCCTTTTAGTTATAAAACTCCAGCTATGTTCGCCTTTTAAACTGATATTAATCTCCATTTTTTAAATAAAAAATGAAATCACTGCAATATTCTTGTGTCTCTTTTGTAGCTTATACAAAAAGTCATGGTTTTGGCATAAATCTCATGATATCTTACACTCTTTGGCTAACATGTTTGTTCTACTATGGAAACAGGATAACCTTTTGCACCATCACATCTAACTTCCACTTAGAAATGCACATTTACAACAGCATGACCTTATAAAAGGGTAAGAGCCTTTCTACCCAGGTGTACACAAATTTTCCAAAAATCTAGGAGCCACCACAAAATTCCAGGCACCAGGAAGGTAACATGAAGCATGTTTCATACACTCAGGACCCACAAATATTTGGTGCCATGGCATAAAATTTAGTAACCCAGGATTTGTGCAGCCCTGTCCTATCCCTCTCCATGTTCCTCCCCATCCTCCTCAGACAACCTATGCACTGCTGTCGTACCATATGTACTAACACTTCACTTTTTCTGTAAACAAAAAACACCCCCAAAATTATGTATATAAATTAACAAGACCAGCTTCAAACACTGTCTGTGCCATGCCAAAAAATCTGTTCAAATCAAGGTTCTGGTATCAGATGGCTACCAAAGAACTACTTTCCAGAGACATGTTATTTCTGAGCCCAACCCACAATTTCAGGACTGCCTATGTTTTCTTTCTGCAACTACCTATTTTATATGTATGCAATTATTATCCATATCAAGAGACCATATCCCCAGTCTGAAACCCAAGATGTCTCATGTCATGACAATAAAGAAATCAACATGTCACATCAATTTTTAGAAATAAAAAACTGTATTACAATGCACATCAATAAATAAGATAAAAGTTTCATGGGATGCGGTGGTCTACCATTCCACACTTGATGCTAACACCCAACATACAACAAACTAAACTGGAAGTAATATTCTGCTGCCAACAAAGAAATCAGTCTGTAAAATGTACTTCCTTTCACCCACTACATGCTGCACTACTATTGCAACATCCAACACACAGGTACTGACATACCCCAGTAAAGATAAGAATCTGTAACCTGTTATTACCTGCATTACCTTTAATTCTGCCACAGCTTTTGCACAACTGTCAAAGTACTGAAATTGCAGCCCACGAATTTTAAAGAAACCCAGACATGATTTTGATACAATCAAGTCTCATGTTCACATACGAGACCACACATGAAAACAATTCTGGGATCACAATAGCCACATCTCACATTACCTGTATTTCCTTCATTCCGATATACACTAATCTATTATTATAATATCCAACACACAGGTACTGAAACACCTACAAATTCCATATGTATATATAACATTTATTTAGAGCCCTTGATAACTGATGCACTGAATTCCAACAGAGATATATGTTTCTGACATGACACACATTTAAAAGCATTTCAAGAATATATAAAATGTTCAAATACCAGGAATGGAATGCAAAAGACAATCAACACTTGTGAATATAAAATATTAAATAGTAATAATATACATTAAAAAATCACTGATTTCAAAAACAATATTCTTTGGTTTTATCATTTATTTCTTACTATCACTCAGGATGACTAGAATTCAAATGTGTGAAAAAAGAGAACCTTGGTTGGACCAGGAACAATAAGGCCAAAATTATGATAAAATCAAATGTCAGTGGCTGTAGTAATTACTTACACAAGGTTCTAAACAAATCAAGATAGTTCAAAAGCAATGTTTCAGCCATTCTTGCAAGTGAAATAATTTTTACTATATTGATGTTCTGAAACTGAAACCAGAATACCAAATACAATAAAGTAATATCACTACATACACATAATTATGGTCCAACCAATATATAAAGTGTTTCAAACACATCATTACTTCTTAATTTAAAGACAAAGTCAACTTCAAGTAGCATACCAAGTCTCCTGTTGAGAAAATAGAAATGTTCTTAAAAGAATCACACACTGTGAACACTCAACAATGGAACAATTTCTTGCATGAATCACCAAGCCCTACATACATCATACACAGTAACAAGAATTAGTACATATAAAGTTGTTCAAGCTGAAGTATTAAAGAATACAATTCACACTAGCCATAATAAAAGTAGATGAACTCTATAACCAACTCACACCGGGATCTCGTGTTCATCTATCTGTCTCACACATGGATGAAACACAGCCTGCAGAAAGAGATATCTAAAAATTTTAAACAATCAGTATTCAGTTTTGTATTTTATTATCACTTCATTTTCAGAAGGTCTACCTGTTGCTGAATTCGTCAATCCAGATTTCGAGGAATGGCCAAACTTATCTTCAATTAAAATTTCGAGTATAGCATGCCCAACAGACCGGCCCTGGGGCCCACCCAGCCTCCTGTAAAATGGGTACCAGGTCTTTCCTGGGGGTAAAGAGCGGCCAGGGTGTGACGTTGACCCCTCACCCCCTTCTAGTGCCGTGGTCAAGAAAAGGTAGAGCTATACCTCTACTCCCCCTGTGGGCCATACAGCCTGTACAGAGCCTCAGTGCCTGTACAAGGATGCACTTATAGTATGCCAAAATTAATTGCCCACTTAATAAACGCAAACATGAAAATTGTTTTACTGCAGCTTATTCTGTCTGTAATTTGTCAGTAGAGTAGATATGAAAGAAAATTAAATAACAGTCAAAATAAGCTAAGGTATATAATGTACTACTTCCTACCTGTACCAATAACAACATGCTCGATAGTCTATCAGCCTCAGCGTTGGCGTATGTACATCAGTCAACTGTGTGTCAGTCATTATGTATTCCAGTGTCAGAATTATGAATTCAAGCAATTTTCACACATGCATAGGTACATACAGTTCCTTACCATTATAACAACTAATCTGCACAATATGTTATTTCTATCATGTACTCATTTCTTTACTGTGAACATTCTCAAAATACTTAATATTTGGCTGAAGATTGCTCTTCACAGTACATACCAATCAATAAGACCCTCACAAATTTGAACTTCACAATCCAAACGATTCCTTTATAATCCTATAAACATAGCTTTGTCATCACAAAAAGTGTAACATTACTGTACTTTCAAGACTCTGTTATGGATCTATTTTGTGACAGGATATCCAATTATTATGCACAGATACAATAAGTGGCATGGAAATCAGATATGACAAGTTACCACAAACAAGAAATACTCCTACAATATAATACACTGTAAATAATCAAGCTGCATCTATTGATTTACATAAGTTGTAACATAAACATGAGTTGACACATTCCTACATTGCAAAGACCACTCACACAGTACTTCCCTTCCACATTCCTGGACATTGTAATGCAACTTACAGTATGTATCACCTTCCTTGCCTAGGTATTTACATCTGCAGTCCATGGCCTCACATTCACTGCAACATGCTCTAAAACTGTCACAAATCCAGAGTCTTCAGCAACAGTAAATAGTAGCCTCTAACAGCTCTCTCATAGGATTCAGTTGATTGTCGTTTAGGGTCCCTTCCTTTCAGCAGATCTGAACATCAGCCCTTGTTTTAGTACACAATTCTAAATTAATACTCCTGAGAAAGTTACAGTCATTGGTACAATGCAACAAATGCTGCAAATCAGTATTACAGTTATGATTTCTACTTCTGTTTCTACAAGACCACACAATCAGGTGCTGCATTCACCTTCAAGAACTGAAAAGCTTGTATTTCTGGGTTGCTAGCTGTATCGCCTTTGGGAAACAGAAAAGAGACTGCCAGTTTAAAGACTATTCCAATACTTGCAAAAGATCAAGTATCACTGATCACTATAACTTCATGGTTCTTAGGAACACAGTGTTAAAAATCACTGTTCTACATAAAAAAAGAGTATCTTAAACTACGCCTTCAATGGATCCTCTGTGCATTAGTACTAACCTTTAACCATGATTATACCATAATAACAAAAAACTTCTGTAGTTGTTAAGTTTCACTAAATAACCTTGCAACAGAAGAAAGACTAGATTGGTTGACTTAATCCAGAATATTTTGTCTTGTAGGATTCTAAACGAATGTGGAGTTTGTTCACTCTCAAGAATGAGTACTGCCAACTTCTATAAAATAATACCAATTTAAATCACAAATTTCACTGACAAAGAAAATGCAGAGACATGATAACATGTACAGAAGGCATCCAAAAGGGAAAAAATTTTCCTTGATTAGAAATATGTTTTTGAAATTACATGAACATCACAGTTCTAAAATCCTTACAGTTAAAAGTACAATGAAATCATGGATCTAAATCCCAAGTAGACATCTCAGTATGTTAGAGTACATTCCAATGCTACATAATCAATGATGACAACAGTGAAACAAATGTCTTTATCTGCTGCCCAGTCTCCTAAATGCACCTTTAGAATTAAAAGTGCATTGGCTCCAGTAGGATCTGATGGTAGTTCTTACTTGATTAATATTGATGACACAAGTGTAAACTGATCTACATTAGCTTGAACACTATTATACATAAAAATTCAGGTTGAAGCCTAAACTGCTCTTTGGTAAGATCCCTTCCTCTGTAGAATAGTATGCACAAAATCTCAAGACTGCACACTATAAACTTTTCATCATCTGGGCAACATGATTCTAACATACATCAACAGTGATATATTTTCAACAGACAATTGTTATTATCACTACACAAAACCCAATGCAGTCATCATAAAAATAGTATATATGTAAATATCTTCAACATTCACTATATATCTGCATCTAGCTCGGCAGTCCTAGTCCAGAAATAGTGCTGAAAATATAACTTGTACTTCTTATATACTGCAGTGAGAGAGGCAGATTCAGACAGCAATCTACTTTATCACCACTGTCATTATATCATTATATTTCTGTGTCATGTTGTGTTTTTCACCACACACAATATGTCCCATTAAATCCACTCATTCAACTCTGAATTTAAAACTATAATGCAAGACAAAAAAGAAAACAAACCCTTGTTTTACACCCTAGCTGTGTTCCTGAAAAAGAGGGCATAAATCACAAATTATATTCCCATGAGAAATGAAGGAATATGTATAGGTTAGCGTAATACAGCGCAGCCAGCTGACAGCTCACTCACTCACTCACTCACTCCCAGGCGCTACAACCTATGCAGGGTCTTGGCCGACTCAAGAAGTCGCCTCCAACCATCTCTATCCTTGGCCTTGCTTCTCCAATTTCTGACTCCCAGCCTCTCTGCATCCCTCATCACTCCATCCATCCATCTATCTAAGGTTTGGCCTTCCCACTCGCATTCTGCCCTCCGGCTTGTCCAAGGTAATTTTCTTACATGGTAGAGTATCTTGCATTCGTACTATATGTCCTGCCCATCTGAGCCTGGTTATCCTAACTGTTGTTACCATGAGGGTCTCATCATACAGATGATACAGTTCTTCATTATATCTTGATCTACATGTTGCCCCTTCACAGATAGGTCTATAGATTCTTCTTAATATTTTTCTCTCCAAAACTCCAAGACGTAACTCATCTGCCTTACTCAGAACCCAGGTTTCCACCCCATACATCAGGACTGGTTTTATTAATGTCTTATATATAATCACTTTATACTTTCTATTTATGTTTTTGCCCTTAAGTATATTTACCAACCCAAAGTAACTTCTATTGGCTAATGCAATTCTATTGTTAATTTTGGCAGAGGTATTATTATCAGTTGTAATTAATGTTCCCAAATACAGAAAACTATTGACCCTCACCTTAAAAACATTCTCAACATATTTCTTCTTGGTGCCACAAATCATGTACTTAGTTTTAGCTTGGTTAATTTCCAATCCCATCTTTCTTGCAGCTCTATCCAATGCTATTGTAGCCTCTTGAAGAGATTTCAGGGATCTACTGATAATATCAATATCATCTAAATATGCTAATATCTGCACTGATTTGTAAAATATATTACCACGCTGATTTATGTTTGCATCACGTATTATCTTTTCCAGTGCTATATTAAATAAAATGTAAGCTAATGCATCTCCCTGCCTCAACCCATTTTGTATATGGAAGCTTTCAGATAGTTCATTTTGCACCTTGATTTTAGCAGTAGTACCCTCCATCGTGGCTTGAGTTAGTCTCACTACCTTCAGTGGTATACCAAATTCCAGCATTGCCTTACAGAGCTGATTCCTGTTGACCTTATCATACGCTGTTTTAAAATCTATAAACAGTTGATGGGTTTCTATTTGGAATTCCGTTTTTTCTAAAATCTGCCTTAATGTTTGTATTTGGTCAATTGTTGACACTCCCGCTCTAAATCCACTTTGGTATTGTCCTATTATTTGATTGGCATGTGGCTTTAGTCTTCCATATAACACAATTGACAATACCTTATATGCAATATTAACCAATGAAATTCCTCTAAAATTCTCACAGTTCTGAACATCACCTTTCTTGTGTATAGGACAGATTAAAGCTTCGACCCAGCTCAAAGGGATCCTTTCTTCATTCCAAATTTGAACTATCAACTCATAAATTCTGTTTGCCATATATTTATACCCTTCCTTCAATATTTAACTGGGTATTCCCTCTGGGCCTGGTGCCTTATTGTTCTTTAATTTATCAACTGCTGCCTTCACTTCCTCCTTTGCAGGTACGTCCATTGTTTCCAAGTTTCTATCTGGTCCATATTCCTTGTCTTCTTCTTCCTTATCCAGGCTTTCTCCTGTTTCCTCAGTTTCACCTTCACCATTACCATCACCTTTATTTCTGTCTTCATCTCCATGACCATTCAATAATTCATCAAAGTGTTCTGCCCATCTCTGTAATACCTTCTTTTTTTCAGTTACAAGATTTCCCTTCTTATCCTTA
>Ga0268261_10001167_pt1 | contig 17686 bp, 19 predicted proteins | sample TergutNc150P1_FD_190353 | JGI IMG/M metagenome (GOLD analysis project Ga0268261, IMG submission 190353) | Nasutitermes corniger P1 segment gut microbial community from laboratory colony in Florida, USA - Nc150 P1 (SPAdes) (version 2) | ecosystem: Host-associated > Arthropoda: Insects >...
CCCACCGATAACGAGTTCTGTCGTACCATTCGATTCGTTCCCCGAAGAGTGTCACAGGTCGGGATTGAATGAAGCGCCGTCCGGCACGCGCGAAGACGATCGCCGTGCTCTTGGAAACATTAATGGCTTTCTCCATTCAATCAACCGCCGTTGAAGGTCGTTGAGGTATGACTCCAGGTAGCTGACAAGCAGCATCGGCATGTGAGACGTGGCTATGATGGCCGTGTCGTCCGCGTAGAGAGCTAACTCGAAGTGGTGGAAGGGTGAGGGCATGTCGTTGACATAGACTGAAGAGGACAGGGGAGATCAATCCACCCTGAGCCATCCCAGACTGCATGCCACGACGAGATGACGAGGCCGTCTGGAAGGAAGCTTTGAACATCCGATCGCAGAGGTGTGATGAGATAGTATGATTATGAACACTGTGTCGTCCGCGTAGACAGCTAACTCGACGTGTTCTGAGGGCGAGGGAATGTCGTTCACATAGACTGAAGAGGACAGGGGAAATCAATTCGCCCTGAGCTAAACCAGCCTGTCTGCAGCAACGAGATAACGTGGCCGTTTGAAAGGACGCTTCGAACGTCCGGGCCCGGAGATATAATGATGGTATTAAGTAGAATGGCAAGTTGAGTGTTAGCTTGTAAAGGAACCAGTCGTTCCAGACAGTATCAAAGGCCTTGGCCACGTCGAGGAAAACTGCGCCTCTTAGCCTATTTTCACCGAAATTACTGGTTATTCTTCCAACGAGGCGAGCCAGCTGCAAAGACGTGTTATGCCTGGGCCTGAAGCCAAACTGCTCGTCTCGAATTAGTCTGCGCTCGCTTACTTCATGTAGAATCCTAGCTAGTAGAATATTTTCAAATAGCTTACCAATCGTATCCAAGAGACTAATAGGTCGATAGGATGAAGGTAGTGCCGGATCCTTCCCCGGCTTAAGAATGGAGATAACCCGAGCTTGCTTTCTCAAAGAAGGGAAGTGATAGGCGATGAGAATTGCGTTGATCTGAACCAGGAGGGTTACCGCTCGCTGGGGAAAATGCTTCAAGGCTCTGTTCGGTATACCTTTTGGGCCAGGAGCCTTGCCGACCTTGAGACCGCTGATGGCTTCGTAAACCTCGACAGGTTTATTAACGTGGGTTCGCTGGCAGGTATCTCAAATAAGACCGAAGGGTTGGCCCCCAGCCGAAACAGTCTCCATAGTATTAACAAGGACTTCGGCCATCTCAGTCTGAGAGCGATTCCCCGGGGTGACCAGGGCAGGAGAGGGAGTAGAAACTATCATCACCCGCTTGCTCATCCTCCATAGCGACTGGTCTTCGGGATCGAGGGATTCAATGGTGGCACTCCACTGGTCGTAACTCCACACGTTAAGACGGCAGGTCACAGACCTCTGCAGGCGGTTGACCTCAGCTATCAGAGTTAGGTCCATGGTGGCCTGCCACTGTCTCTGCAGCTTGTTCTTCAGGCGTACTTAATCATGAATGCCAGCCGGTATCAGAGACCGTGGGTCGGCAGACGAGCGACGTTTGGGAGTAGATGCCGCCATAGCCTTCAGGACGGCGCCGGAGAAGTTCTCAACGCACGTGTCGAAAGCCATCCTTTCGTGTAATTCCGGATCGAACGGAATTTGATCTTCCAAGTGAGTTTGGAAATTGGCACCGTAGTTGCGCCTGAAATCAGAGCGATCCGGTGGGGGCTGAAAGGATGAGCGACACGTAGTGTCAATGAGTACCGGGAGGTGGTCTGAGCTTAGCAGAGCACAGTCAGATACACCGGGGAAGTGAGTTTCTTGGCTATCACGATATCCAACACACCGGGAGTAGCGAAGGGGTTGTATGAGTTAGTGGTTGGGCGTGCGGTCCAAAGAACAGACAGGAGTTCCCGTCGGCAATAATCACGCAGGAAGTTCCCCCCTCTAGTGCTCAGCCGCGAGTTCCAATCCACGTGTTTGGCGTTGCGATCGCCGGCCATCAAGACCGGCATTCCCCCATCAAAACAGGCGGACAAGTCCGCTCCCGACAGTGGTCGGAAAGGGGAGAGGTAAGGCGCAAGGATTTTCACCGGTTTGCTGGCCATTGTGACTTGAATGGCAGTAGCCTTCATGTGGGTCAGGACCGGAATGGGCATTGCGCGGTGGACTATACCACCGGCGGACCAGGATGGCTGTACCGCCCCCTGCTGCCGTTCTGTCTGTACGGTGGCAGACATAATTGGCAAGCTGGAAGGCTTGACCATGGTTGAGGAATGTCTCAATTAAGAGACAAATCTAGATACCATGCTGGTTGAGAAAATGCTCGTGTTCAAGCTTCCTGCCGCGCACTCCGTCCACGATCAAGCAGGCGAGAGGCAGGGGCATAGCTCGCTCCACCCTCCCGGTACTTGCTGCCATATTCGTTCACGAAGATGACGGTTTTCAGGACAGCCCGAGGGCGGGCTGCCCCTGTGGAAAAGGAGATGGATTGAGAAGCGAACGAGTACGAACCACACATGCAGAGGGAAGGTTACCAAGGAAATCAGAAATTTACTCGAGTGGGGAGGTGGAACTTTGGTTTGGGACCACCAGGTTGGGGGTTGTGCGTTTAGCGGTCTGCGGTTTTGAAAATTTGCTTTCTTTTTAGACTCCCAGCAACCGCATTAGGGGCTTCTGTGATTTTGGGCGCAGAACCAGGACTGGCCGTCACTTTATGTTGCTCGGAAGCTTCCGTGACCGGTTGAGAAGGGGGATATGGAATAGGAGTGGTGGGATAGTGGCCATGACAACACGCCCCTTCGAAGTGATTCCAGCCCTCGCCCAGATCCAGCTCGGCAGTGGGTCCGGCCCGCCGGGCTTTTGGAGCGGCAGGGTGGCTTATGGCTGCGCTCTTTCGGCCACATTCACGCGCCTGCTTTGCAAAAGCGGTCTTCGCTTCTTTCCACTTCACACAGCCCCGGTAGTTCGTCGTATGGTTTCCCCCACAACCACAGCACTGCGGCTGTTCCCGCGGGGTAGAACAAACACCGTAAAGATGGAAGACCCAACACGCGACGCATCGGGTTGCGTAACCTAGTTTCGCTGCGTGTGTCTAAAGCGCTGGCAGTGCTTGCATTGAAATGGGCCTTTCAGGGCCACGTATGATTCCACCGACATTCGCAATCCGCAGAGCTCGGTGACAGATCGCACTTTTGACACCTCAGGACCTCGCGCCACAGATAAAATAAAGTGGGGGTGGGAGGGCGGTCCTTGGCGGGGTCCTGGTGGCGACTGCCGGAACTCAGCTGTGTGACTCCCTGGACACGAATGTTCAGGGTTCCAGCTTCTACGGGACGACGCTCTCAGCATATCCCTACCCAGGTTCTTAACCAGAAGCCGCACAGTGAACCTCCGGGAACGTGAAGGTGGGGAAAACCACACCCTCATCACCATCGAGGTACCTCAGTGCGCTGACAGAAGCTCGGAACCCGTCAGCTGTCGATGGGACGAACATCACCTTCTCTCTATTAGTTCAGCCGTCAGGCCACTAGGACAGAACGCCCGCAACTAGGCCACGAAGGCATGGGTGTCGCGAAAACCTGAAATAAAAATGGGCGTCCTGTTAGGACGCTCTCCTGCCGGTAAGCAGGCGTTGACCACCTGGGCGTAGAGAGAGATGCCATCGGGCTTGTCGCTCAGAGGCCCGGACACGTCACTAGACATGCGGCTGTTGCCTGTCTCGGAAGAGGGAGCGGGTACGGACATGTATGAATCCATGGATGTGGGCTTAAGCGACCCACTTGGCTGAATTGGAGCGACAAGCCTGGCCAATACAGCCGCGTAAGTCACCCCTCCTCGGGGGCCCGACTTGTCGGCTAAGGCAGCTTGTTCGCCCGTGACAGAAGTGAACGCGGGCAGATGCGCGGACCCAGCGCCAGGAGCTGAGCGCCCATTGGCGTGCTCAGTCGGGTTGCCCGAGTGTACAACCTCGTTGGCTTTGCGCTTGCCCGCGTACAGGCTTGGATGGCACTGGAAGGATTTGGGCCCAACATCGAGCGTGGTGCCGCGGCTCCCTGCAGACACAAATGTCTTCCTCTTCTTACAGGTCGTAAGAGCTGTCCTCATCTTCGCACGGGCCGGCGAAGGCTGCATCGTAGAAATAGCCTTTTAAAGGCTAGCTCTTCCTGCAGCAGCAAGACGCTTAGGCAGGAAACCTGTATAAAAGTACCTGCTACTCCGCCTGCTGTAGCTTCTAGATGCTGGTCTTAAAAATCAATAACCTGCTCACTGTTGACTCAACGCAAACCGGTTCTGACTTGTCCGGACACTGCACACACAAGCTACTCAGCCCAACCGTCCCGATGTACCACTCAATGCAGAGTGATCATGTCCTCGGTTGGGAGAGGGTGGAGTTGCAGCCTTCGTGACACGGCCTCCACAGACGTGGCTCCAGCCAGGTCCCAAATTCTCCTACTCGGCGGACGGCTAAGCGCGCTTTGCTTTCGGGTCGGCGGGAGGGCTGGGCGCACCACCCACCCTACTGCGTTCGGCAGGCGCCGCCTTGGCTTCTTACAATTTCACACAGCATATGTTGTTGGCTGTGCGGTTTAAGCATTCAATCTGCTGCTGTGTAATGGATCACTCCCCTGAAAGGTGAGCCTCACCACAAGCAACACACCGGGGTTCGTAGTCGCAGTACCTCTGCGTATGGCCGAAGCGTTGGCAGCCCTTGCGCTGAAAGGGTCCTTTCGGGGCGATGTGCGTCTCCACCGAAACTTGCATTTCGCGGAGCTCGGTTAGGGAGCGCACTTTTGCCACTTCTGACCCCGCGCTACCGACACAATAAAGTGGGGGTTAAGGGGCGGGCTTTAGAGGCCTGCTGGTCACGGCGGCCCGAGCGGAGCTTCAAAAGCCCCTGGACACATATGCCCAGATTCTCCAACTATTTCCAAGAGACGCCTTCAAGCATGTGTCTGCCTAGATTCTTTAGCAGCAGTTTCATACAGCGGTCCTCTGGGAGAGAGACAAAGTGAAAACTCACAACCTTGCTCCCGTCAAGCGACTGCAGCGCACTGACCGTGGCTCTGAAGCCTTCGGCGTTTCGTGAAACAAGCACAAGCTTCTACCCTTTAATCTGAGGTGATAGGCCACTGACACGCGACCCGTAAACATGTCAGGAAACCGCGAGTGTCCGTAACCCATGACGTAGATATGAATCTTGTTTTGCCGCTCGACAGTGGGGGCGGCACAGTTTATGGTCACTTGGGAGTTTGTATTGGCTCCATCAGGCATACCACAAAAAGGTCCGGACGTGTCTGGGAAAGACACACGCCTAGTGGCTGTCTCAGACGAGGTAGCGGGTTCAGTCGGAGCTGAAACATTGGCTTGGACTTGTGCGGCCCACTTGGCTTTCACAAGCTGGTGACCCCAGCTAACACCGTAGCATATGCCAGGCTGCCCTAGGTAGGAACGAATTGCCGGCTGCTCTGGGCAGCTAGTTGGCCCGTGGTGCCCTGAGCCTCGGGCCCGTCATCCAATAGTTGCCCGGGCGCAGGGAGGCGGCTGGCTAGCTGGCTCAGACGAACAGTCTGATTTCGAAAGCTCCTCAGCTTTCCTCTTACGTTTGGCTTCAGACGGTTAGAGGAGGTACGAGCCTCGCCACCAAAACCCCCTGGAAGCTCGAGGGCAGAAGCGCTCGCAGCGTTAGGTATAGCGGCCGCTTGGGCGTTATTCTTGCCAGCCGCCATTACTTTCCTCGGTTTCCGCGAGAGTGCCCGCGAAAGCTCCATGCTGCCTACAGCCGTAATTAAGGCTAGCCCCTCCTACCTCAGAGTGACGCCTAGCAGGAGCTCTTCCTCTTCCTTCTGGTCACTCTCCACAGCGGTCAAGTCTCTGCGTTGGTGCTAGATATTCCTTCTGCTCACTCTTCCGCCGTCAGCTAATCTGTCCGTTCAAAATCTAAATACGTACCTCTGGCCGTCTTCCTGGTGGCGGTCAGTTTATGATACTCCGGCTCCTCAGTGTCCGGTTGAGGAGAGGAATTTGGATTAGGGGAGGAGTGGTGGAGACCTTAACGACACGCGCCCTCGGACGTGATACCACCCGTTGCTCAGATTTATCTGATCGGCAGATGGCCCGGCCCTCTGGGCTTCGTAGCTGCAGGGTGGTCTGAGGCGAGGTTCTTTCGGCAATCATCGGTCGCCCGTTTTGCAAGAGCTGCCTTCGCTTCCTTCCACATCACAGTCCAGGTTATTTGCCTTGTCATTATCCCCGCAGCCACAGCACTGGGCTATTCGCGCGGGGTAGAGCATTCACCGGAGAGGTGGGATACCCACAAGCGATGCTTCGTGGTGCGCATCCGCAATTACGCTGCGTGTGTCAAAGGCGTTGGCAGCGATTGTATTACAATGGGCCTTTTGGAGCCACATAAGTCTCCACCGACACTCGCAAGCCGCAGCTAGGTGCGTGATCGCACAGGCCCTCGCGCCACTCATACAATTAAGCGGGGGAGCGTTGTCTGGACGCTAAAGCCGGATCGCAGCTGTTTAATTCCCTGGACACGAATGTTAAGGGATTCGATCTTCTCCCCAACGACGCTCTTAGGCATACACCTACCAAGGTTCTTTACAAGACGTCGCACACAGCGGTCCTCCGGGAGCGTGTCAAAACTCACACCCTCCTTCCAATCGAGGAACCGCAGTGCGCTGTCCGCGGCTCGGGACACGTCGGTCGTTGATGGGAGGACAATCATACTCTTGCCCTTTAGTTGGGCCCAAAAGGTAAGACGCCCGCAACCAGACCAGGAAGGCACGGATGTCGGTAACACCTGCATAAAAACAAGCGTCTTGTTAGGACGCTCTTTTGCTGGTAGTCCACCTAGACGTTTAGAATGATGCCATTTGGCTTGTCACTCAGAGGACCGGACATGTAACTGGACAAGCGCCTATTCGCTGTCTCGGATGGTGGAGCGGGTTCGGACATGTTCGAATCCATGGTTGTGGGTTTGAGCGAACCACTTGGCTGAAGTGGGGCGACAGGACCGGCCAATACACTCGCGTAGGTCATCCCTGCCTCGGGAGGTTAGAGTTGTCTGCTTCCGACAGCAGCTAGTTTGCCCGTGACTGATGAAATAACGCGTTGAGGCGGGAACCCAGCGCCACGTACTGGGCGCCTATTGGCGGTCTCGAACCAGTCGCACGAGCTTGACAGCTCGTTTCGTTTAGGGAAAGCTCTATGTTGCTCATTTTATAATCATTTTTGATCACCATTTCACCATTGGAGCCAATTTGACCGACAATTATTCATGTCACTTTTTTGTTTCATGTTGTATGATTTTATTAGCGGTAATTTTTCGGATTTGTGAGTGCAGTGAGGTGCAGCATAGTGTGGTTTCATATAGTGTAGTGTACCGGTGTCGAACAAAAATATCATTAATGTATGGTGATCTATATCAAACTGGACTGGGACGCTAGTTCGCCCTCCCAACTTCCTTAACCGAAAATGGCAGAATATAAAGGTTTTTGGATGAGTACGAATTTTTAGTCCGAATCCAAAGCCGAAGAGAAAGATGTCATTCAACGCGTGCTGAAGACACTCAGCGACATAGTAAGCCTAGCACATGTACACCCGCCAAAGTGGGTCAAAGCAAAGAATGGTCTCAAATTGTCACCACAGTTCAATAAGACAAAGAGCAACTACGTGCATTTTTCCGGGAAAGACTTTTTAGCGCCCTGTATTTTGTTCATTGCCGCGCACTAGCTAGCCTAAAGGCAGTACTACAAAACAAGGTGTGCAGAACGTCACAATCTTCCCAAACAACCGGGCAAACAGTAATTTCCGCCGTCGACAGACTGATTCCAGGAAAGGAAACGAAAAAAGAGGAACATCACGGGCGAGAAAACCCCACCTAAATCCAACCGGCAACACCTGTCCCAAATCGGAACTTCTTCGCCCCGTTAAACTCTGTGGACATGGACACGGAAGACAAAAAGGGGGATACATCAAAATGCACATGTCGGCCAACCCCCATCGTAATAACCGACATTCATATAATCAAAACGCAGAAACAAATTAAAACCAAACTAAAAGGGGGGGGTTCACACGCCGAAACACCAAAAAGGAACAAGACTAACAACTAAGAACATGGAAAACTACAAGGCTGAAACAATATTTGGAGCAAAACGAAACTCCCTACTACGTTCCACTCAAAGAATAAAAACCGATAAAAGCGGTTATAAACGATCTGCCTGGAGAAACAACAGCAGAATCTATTGCAAACCTACTGCTGGCATTGGGCTACAAAGTAGACAATGTACGTCAAATGACCACCACGCGTCAGCAGGCACAGGGAGCCGTCAGACGCAGGACTTACCACTCTTCCTTGACACTAGAGCGGGAAGAAAAATCGCAACAAATCTTCAAGCTCACACACCTGAACCACATTATCATACAGGTGGAAGCATTCAGGGCCCGCATAGGGTCCACGCAGTGCTATAACTGCCAGCAGTTCGGGCATGTATGGGCAAACTGCTAGCAACCTCCGCGATGCTTGTGGAAGGAATGCACAGAAAAAGATAAAGAAAGTTCCTCACCCAGCTGCTACAACTGTAACCTAGCGGAAGGAGAGTAACCACATCCAGCCAACTACCGAGGCTGCAAATTGGCCAAAGAAGAAATTCTTCGCCGGAGAACACCACCAGCTCCACCCAAGAACACGGCAGAACGGACCTTTTTCCTCCAAACCTGTAACCCCATCTACGTCATACTCCGCCGCTCTGATGACCAACACAGCAACGTCACCAAGGCCAACCAACCCCATCAAAGAATCCCTCCGGACACCAACAAGCAAACACCCTACGGCCCAGGCAACACGCAAAGAAGCCAAAACACTGAACACCCCTAAGCATTCGGACACTGCTGTCCGCGACGCATCCCACTGCTCAGGTCAGACAGTCCAGGCATAAAATGTTAATAGTTCTTTGAACGACATGTTTAAAGTAGCAGCTATCGTACAGCAGAACATGACAAAGATTAATGGCGCTGTCACAGAGAAACAAAAAATAGTGGCCATTACTACAATAGTCTTTAACCTCTCGAAAACAAATTTACCACTGGAGTTCACAGACCTTAACTTAATAGCATTTAATGCTAATGGTATTAGCAGACAACGCCATGAACTCACTAAACAACTTCAAGACCAAAAATAGATGTGTCCCTACTGTCAGAGACAAATCTCAAACCTCATGAGAGGTTCCGTATTCTAAATTACCACGTTTATAGAACAGACCGCTTCCCGGGTAGAAAGGGCGGAACTGTAGTAGCAATTAGAAAAGGAGTCCCCCATACCAATGTAAAACTAGCTCCGTAGAAGCCACAGGGTTATACATGCCGAATGGAAACAATGAAGTTTTCATTGCAGCGGTTTACAAATCTCCTAGTCGCGGTTTACATATTTCCTAGTCGCGCATGGAGTGATGCAGAAATCACGCAGCTCCTAGCTGTCAGACTTAAGGCGATTTTGGCAGGTGATCTGTACGCTAAAACCCTTTTCGAACAGCGCAGTTTCAAATCCCTCAGGTGAGAAACTGCTAGCTTTATTTGATTACAACGAATTTGAAATTTCAGGGCCACAAAGTCCCACGCACTACTCCCTGCGGGGAATGGCGAGGTGCTCGACATAGTGGTCCACCAAAATGTTCAGATATCAAAAATTACTGTATGATACTGTAGACTCAGATCACCTACCAATAACCTTTCACATGCTGGATCACGTTAGGACTAAGAACCCATTAACCCAAGTGGAAAAATTCACGTATTGGGACAGATTTCGAAGACTTACTACCGAACTGATATAGCCGAAATTTAAAATTAACTCCGAAGTAGAAGCTGACAAAGCGGCCAGTGATTTCACAGCCTCTATAGTCTCCTCACATAAACTATCGACATAAAACTACAGTGTACGACTTAAATAAACTACCGGCCTGGATGGATTAAAACAGACAGAGGCTTAGAAAACTATGGCAGGAAACCAGTCGTCCAGCATCTAAAACGGCAGTGAACTGGGTCAGTACAGCAATTAGAAGAATGACCCAGAAGAAGAAACTTGAGCGATGGGAAGCAAAATTAGGTAACCGTGAGGTAACTCCTCAAGCAGTCTGGCCTACTGCGAAATCCCTCCTGAGAAAGGATGGACCAAAGGCACCAACCGCACTTCATGAACCTACAGGACTTAAATTCTAAACGAAAAATAAAGCCAACGCGATTCCGGACTGCTTAGAAAAATAGATCACACCACACGAGTTATGACGAAAACCACGAACGGCGGGTGAAGGCTAGAATCCAAGCTCTGCACGAATCCGTAGATGACAATGCCCCCAACCAAATTAAACCCACTGACACACTGAAATTGGCAAAACTGTTGAAAAAAGAAATGCCTGCGGAATTGACGGCATCCCAAACGAATGCCTCAGGCACTTTCCAAGAAGTCCTTTAGTGCATTTAAAGCACTTATTTAATCACTGTATTCGGCTGTCCTAATTCCCGAAACGATGGAAGTGAACAAACATAATAACCCTGTCTAAACCAGGCAAGGACCCTAAATTCCCACAAAATTTACGACCGATTAGCCTCCTTATACCACGGGTGAATTATTTGAAAAGGATAATTATAGCATAATTCAAAAGCACACTTGTAAGAGAAACATGCTGAATGCAAGACCAGTTTGGATTTCGTGCACGCCAAGTCAAAGTGTTAACTGGAGGCGCAGACTTGCGCGAAGCGCAATTCGACATCCGCTTGTCTGTTAGCCATTCCTGCGTTTGACCGCTCGCTGGGCTCTATAACAGACACCTTAACTCTAACAGGGGAATACGCTAACGCTAAGGATTTCGAAGTCAGGCCGAGGGCATTGATTGCTTTTGCTAAAGACTAGTGCCTATGTGGCGTACACTATTTATGGGAGGGATAAACTTTGGTTGGTTGGCTAGCCGACGCCCTGCGCACGGGCATCTGTTCGAAGACGGACCCGAGGCCCAGGGCACCACGGGCAAACTAGCTGCCCAGAGCAGCCGGCAACTCGGTTCTGCCGAGGACAGGCTGGCATATGCTACCGTAGTAGCTGGGGTCCCCAGCCTGAAAATCCAAGTGGGCGACACAAGTCCACTGCCAACGGTTCAGTTTCCGCTAAACCCGCTGCCTCACCCGAGACAGCCATTAGGCGCATGTCTCTTGGAGACGTGTCCGGACTGCTATGTGGCATGCCTGATGGCGCCACTACAAACGACCAAGTGGCTACAAGTAATGCCGCCGCATAGGTGAGCAGCAAAACAAAACCCATCTACGTCACAGGGGTGACGGACACGCGCGGCTTCCTGGCATGGTTACGGGCCTCGTGTCACAGTGGGCTTTCAGCCCAGAAGAAAGGGGAAAAGCTTATGCTTATGCCTCGAACTGCCGAAGGTTTCAAAGCCACGGTCAGTGCACTGCGGTCTCTTGACGGGAACTAGGGTGAGCGTTTTCACACTTTCTCCCTACCGGAGGACCGTTGTGAACGGCTGCGGGTAAAGAACGTTGGCAGACACAAGCCTCAAGACGTTGCCCGAGGAGTTCGAGAGTCTGGGCATGTGTCCAGGGAGCCTTGCAACTCCGCTCGGGCCGCCGTGACCAGGAGGCCGCCAAAGCCCATCCCCTAACCCCTCGCTTTATTATGACGGTAGCGCGGGGACCAGAAGTGGCGGAAGTGCGCTCCCTAACCGAGCTCTGCGGGTTTCGGTGGAGACGTACGTCGCCCCGAAAGGACCCCTGCAGTGCAAGCGGTCAACGCTTCGGCCATACACAACGGTACAGTGGCTACGCACCCCGGTATGTTCCTTGTGGTGAGGCTCACCTTTCAGGGGAGTACTGCACCCCACAGCAGCAGCTTAAGTGCTGTAGCTGCACAGGAAACCACACAGCGAACTACCTGGGCTGTGCGAAGTGGAAGGAGGCGCTTGCTAAGCGGGCGCCTGTCGTGCGTAGCAAGGTGAGTGGTGCACCCAGCCCCCCGTTGCCATGAAGGCGCAGCGGCCGGAACCGACCTCCGAGCAGGAGAGTTTGGGACCAGGCTGGAACGACGTAGTCCGTGGAGGCCGTGTCATTAAGGCTACAAATCCACCCTCTCCCAACCCCACTTCCATTCCAGTCACTCCGAGTACTTCTCGGAATGAAGTAGCAACCACCAGGAACAAGGGCAAGACTGCAAAGTAAACGCCCAAAGTCACGGTATGCCCCAAACAGGCCCCAGCGACTAAAGCAAACAAACCCGCAAAGCCTAGACAGCCTTCTAAAACTACTCCCAAGGAACTGGTGGCCCCCACCCGACCCAATCTGTCACCCGTTGAAGAGATCTCAGACCTCCTTGACAAACTCCCCCTCATTACATGTGTGGAACTCACTCCCAGACTTCTCACATCCATCCCAACAGTCCCCTCTGGACCAGCTCGCACGCGGGCTGTACTCAAGATCGTCATCCTATTTGAAGCCGAATATGACAGCACGACCCAAACGGACGAAATGGACTAAAGCCTTGCGGTTGGCTTGCTGGAATGGCGACGGTGTCCGCGGCAGAAAGCAGGAACTGGATCACGTCCTCGGACAGCACGGCATCGATATATGCCTGTTGGCCTAGACACCTCAGGTCAAGCGATGTCTTCCGGTTAGCTAACTGTTTGTCACCGCAATAACCTGTTGACCGTAGGAGGCGACGAGCAATACCGCTCCGGCGCGGTATAGTTCATCACGCTGTACCCGTCCAGGGCCTGCAACACCTCGAAGCTACCGTTGAATGCCAAGCATGTGGAGTGGAATTCTAGGATGGTCACGAAGAGGCAGACTCTTGCGTGATTAGGCTGATAAGAATTCATGCCTCATCCACGGGCCGAATACTCCTAACACCGTGCCACATAAACCCTCCGCCACCCCGATGTCCTAGACATCCTTATCACGAGAGACCTCGTTTTCCCAGTGCATGTAACCACGTGGTCCGCAGAGCTCGGATCACTTACCCATACTTATTGACACGCAGTTTCGATCCTCCTTTCCTAGCCCTCCTGACCGCACGGATTCGAGGAAGACTGGTCCAGATTCCAGGCCTGCCTGGAAGATGGACTGCCGCCCAACCCTGACCTCCCGAATGAGGGTGCTATTGACGCGTGTCATATTGACGCGTGTGTGAAGGAACTGACAAGCGCTATCTCGAAAGCGCTGGCAGATTCCACTCCCAAGTGTCGACGACGTGCTGACCCACGGCCCCCATTACCCGGCTCATATCCAGGATGAAATACGCTTGAAAACCCGGTTAAGGAGGCAGTGGCAAATCACGAGGGACCCTCCTTTAAAAGCTGAGGTCCACCGCCTACAAAGGTCAGTGACCACCCAGCTTAACAAGTGGAGAAACGACCGGCGGAGCAGCACGCTAGAAAGCCTTGATCCAGAAGACCAGTTCGCTGTGGAAGATGACTGGAGGGGTAATGAGAATCCCTACTCTTTCACCTCCCTTGGTTACATCAGGGGGCCTAGCTCACTCGGACTCCGAGAAAGCCGAAGCCCTTGCCGACAGTCTGGAGGCTCAATTAAAGCCGATGAACTATTCTTCGGTCCCGGCAGTGATTGAGGTGGTTAATGAGGCGATGTGAACACACTCTTTTACACCCGCAAGTGAGCCCAAACTAACCAACCCCACGGAACTTCAAGACGCCATCGGGGTCTCAAGGTCGGCAAGGCACCGGGCCCAGATGGTATCCCCAACAGGGCTCTGAAGCATCTTCCACTGAGCATTGTGTCCCTCTTAGTCGTGTTATTTAACGCGATTCTCCGAACGAGGTATTTCCCGGTGGCTTGGAAGCACGCACGCGTGTTTTCAACCCTGAAACCTGGAAAAGCCCCGGCGCTGCCCTCATCTTATTGACCCATATGTCTACTAGACACGATTGGCAAACTGTTCGAGAAAATTCTACTCACAAATTTCCCCTCGTACCTGGTCAAAGTTATATCCTCATACCTAAATGGATGGACGTTCGAAGCGTCCTTCCAAACAGCCACATCCACCAATCGTCGTTGCGGGCTGGCGTAGATCAGGGTGAAATTATTTCCCCTGATCTATTCAGCCTATATGTGAACGATATGCCATCGCCTTCCCGCCACGTCGAGCTGGCTCACTATGCGGACGATACGGCCATCATAACCACGTCTCGTCAGCCAGCGCTCCTCGTCAAATACCTGGAGACATCTCAACGACCTCGAACGGTGGTTGAGTGAATTGAGGATAGCCATCAATGTTTCAAAGAGCTCTGCGATGCTTCTCGCTAAGACCGGAAGGCGCATTCAGAACATCCTAGCAGTACAGATCTTCGGGGAGCCAATCCAATGGGTCGACGTTATAACCGTTGGAAACAATTATTTACTTAGCGTATGGTCAAAATTGTTTTCTGGGATGTAGAAGTACATATGTTGCCGAATGAGAGAGTACAAAAGCATCTGGTAAGGGGATACAAAAGGTCAGTACGATAGCAAGAGGGTATGGTCATAGGGTAGAGGGAGTGAGAGTGATGTGTGGAAAGAGCTAGAAAAATACTTGAACAGAGAGACGAGTAAATGTTAGATTAGGATATCAGACGCGGTGAACATTCCCAAAGGAGAATTCTACTTGTTACGTATTTGTCAACGTCAAGTTCAATGGGATTTTGAAGGTTGCTAGGACAGTCAAAATTCGAGGGTTTGACCCTTTTTCGTAATATAAATCACGAGGGGGTGGATACCGTGTTAGTTACGGTCTCACATTAAAATGTCCAGTAGAACGCGTCTATTTGGGGTTTACATGAGTTAAGCCAAAAACATACGCGTCAGTCATAAGAACCGATGGGGAGAAAGAATTCAAATTTTAAAGTTTTCGGCCTATTACGAGAATACTAAATTCACGGGGCACCAATCAGGTTAGTTAGGCAAATTAAAGTAGGGGGAATTTTGGACCAGGGAAACTTAAATTTGCATATTGTCGTAAACGACACAAGTCTTTCAATTGTCATAGGAGTAGGACGCACTTGTGCATCGCTCCAGATTTTGGCTTGATTAACAGACAAAATCACAATTAGAAATTTTATAAGTGTTTTACGAGAGTAAAGTTTAGACGGATAATAATAAATTGGACCTACATGGTAGTACCAAGTTTTGGACAGCATAATTTATTATTCAGTGAAGTAAAAATACAGTGAATGCGCTACGTGTGAAAGCAATCCCGGCTACGTTTATCGTTTACATATAAAAACATGTACAAATTTGGCGCCCAAGGACTAAAAATAAAATAGCAACCGCTGCATCAGATCATTAACTCAGCAAAATAGTATCTTCAGTTTATCTTCGATAAGCCCATCAAACTCATCCCACAGTAATCCCTGAACACTAGGTCTCATGCATACCGAGTGAGCGAGCCGGTCGGTTATAGAGAGTGAGGAAATGGCTGCCCAACGTGGGGCGAAGTTATGAGTGAAGTGGGCGATTTCACATCAGTATAATAGCTGTCTAACGCGGTGCAAAGTGTTAAGCGAAGTGGGCAAATTCACACCACATAAGGAAGGAGCCGAAGCGTCCTGACCGCAGCTGGAGTCGAAGCCGGGAACCAGGAGCTACGACGTACAGCAATCAACAGCGACTACAGTGCCGTCAGCTACAAGGGAGAGTGTGCAGCGAAGTACCGTAAGTGTCCAGGAGATGCGGTAAGCAGCCAACCGATAGCCGACAAGAGACAGAATCCTGACAGGAGAACAACACGGCCAGCTTCACATCCGAAACAACATTTCAGTAAGCGATTTTGCGACAACTGTATGTGACAACTAGATTTATAAAATTTCAGTGATATAATAGAGCAAAAATGTCTAGCAGAAAATTACGCAGTAGGAGCCAATCAGTAGATAGGGCAGGAAATGTTCAAAGCAATATGGCCGAAGATAGCTCTACTGACTTAAGTCAGGAAAGCAAGATCATTTGGAAGAGAAGATTCGCATTCGGTTTTGGTACAGCATTAGAGAGGCCTGCCAGCTGTGAAGGAGCAGGAACGTGAGGAAGGAGAGCTGCTGTGAAGAGGGAGCAACCGGAGGAGGAAGGTGAGCTCCTGCTACGCGCGATGCTGAGGCAGGAGGAATTAGCCTTCATCAAGGCTGTTGGCAGCATGGAGCTTTCCCCGGTTCTCTTGCGGGAACTGAGGAAGGCAATGACGGTTGCCAAGAAGAAGGCCCTTTTGGCCACTACACCCAACGCGAGTGCTTCGGCCCTCGTGCATCCAGGTGGGCTTCGGAAACCCCTTGACTCAGTGCAGTCCAACGTGTGCAAGAGGAAGGCTGACGAACTTTCTAACCAAGACTGCATGACTGAGCCAGCCAGCCGCCGCCCTGCGCCCGGGCATCTGTTCGAAGACGGGCCCGAGGCCCAGGGCACCACGGGCGAACTAGCTGCCCAGAGCAGCCGGCAAATCGGTTCTGCCGAAGGCAGGCTGGCTTATGCTACGGTGGTAGCTGGGGTCGCCAGCCTGCAAATGCCAAATGGGTCGCACAAGTCCTCAGCCAACGGTTTAACTCCTGCTGAACCCGCTGCCTCGCCTGAGACAGCCATAAGGCGCATGTCTCTTGGAGAAATGTCCGGACCACTGTGTGGCATGCGTGATGGCGCCCACTATAAACGCCCAAGTGGCTACTATCAGTGCCGTCCCAATAGGCGAGCGGCATAACAAGACCCCCATCTACGTCACAGGGGTGACAGACACGCGCGGCTTCCTGGCGTGGCTACGGGCCTCGTTTCAGAGTGGGCTGACAGCCCAGATGAAAGGGGAGAAGCTTATGCTTGTTCCCCGGACTGTCGAAGGCTTCAGAGCCACGTTAAGTGCACTGCGGTCCCTTGACGGGAGCAAGGGTGTGAGCTTTCACACTTTCTCCCTCCCGGAGGACCGCTGTGTACGGCTGCTGATCAAGAACCTTGGCAGACACATGCCAGAGGACGTCGTCGGGGAGGAGATGGAGAATCTGGGCATCTGTGTCCAGGGAGTCCTGCAGCTCCGCTCAGGCCGCCGTGACCAGGAGGCCGCCAAAGCCCACCCCCTAACCCCTCACTTTATTGTGACGGTAGCGCGGGGACCAGAAGTGGCGAAAGTGCGCTCTCTAACCGAGCTCTGCGGTTTGCGAGTCTCGGTGTAGACATACGTCGCCCCGAAAGGACTCCTGCAGTGCAAGCGCTGTCAACGCTTCGGCCATACACAGCGGTACTGTGGCTACGCTCCCCGGTGTGTTGCTTGTGGCGAGGCTCACCCCACTGCAAAGTCAAAGCCCAAAGTCAAGGAAGGCCCCAAACAGGCCCCAGCCACTAAAACGAACAAACCCGCGAAGCCTAGACAGCCTTCGCAAAACACTCCCATGGAACCGGTGGCTCCCTCCCGACCCAACCATTCACCCATCGAGATCTCCGATCTCATTGACAAACTCCCCCTCAATGCATGTGTGGACCTCACTCGCAGGCTCCTCACATCCATCCAGACCCTCCCCTCTGGACCAGCTCGCACGCGGGCTGTACTCAAAACTGTAATCCTTTTTGTAGCCGAATATGGCAGCACGACCCAAACGGACTAAGTGGAACAAAGCCTTGCGGCTGGCTTGCTGGAATGCTGACGGTATCCGCGGCAGAAAGCAAGAACTGGATCACTTTCTCGGTCAGTACGGC
>Ga0268261_10001168_pt1 | contig 17670 bp, 15 predicted proteins | sample TergutNc150P1_FD_190353 | JGI IMG/M metagenome (GOLD analysis project Ga0268261, IMG submission 190353) | Nasutitermes corniger P1 segment gut microbial community from laboratory colony in Florida, USA - Nc150 P1 (SPAdes) (version 2) | ecosystem: Host-associated > Arthropoda: Insects >...
AACAATGTTTTTTACGAGAACACTATGAAACTTACTGGTGCCGTCAAGCGCTTTTTCAAACACATCAACGAGCACCCGGAAGTAGCGAGGGATCGTCTTTGCCTCCAATTTTGAGTTTGGCGATCATTCAGATTGTTTCATTTTCTAAAACTCAATTGCCGTCTATATAGGTGCGTTTTCAAGCCCCATTTTGTATAAAGGTGTCGGAATTAGCATAAAATGCGAAAAAAAGCCTAGATGTTTGTAAAAATGTAAGGAAGGGGTTGTCATTTTCAGGGGAATAGGTTATAATCAAAAAGGATGTTAAGCAAACTTCGACAAGGAGGTATCCTTTATGAACACGGCCCATCATTTTATGGTAATGGTTCCTGAGGGAATCCGACTGTCTTTTTTCTTAACGAGCATAATAAACCACCACATATGAGATAGGAGCACTGTACCCAAAATCTTATATGTGTTTTTTATTTCAACCGCAATGCCCTCATATAAATTCGATGATATGGTTCGAAAGTCTCTACCCCTTTGCCGTAAATGAAGGGACTATGAAGGTTGCAAGCAGCTATTTCCCGGGAAAAATTGGGGGAGTGCCGGCACCTTTCTCAGCCAAAGAAGGTGCCTTTTTGCGTTTGAAATGAGAAAAAATCAAAAAAATAGGAGCGTGCCAAGATGAACAACGACTTAAAAATTGCAAAATCCATCCAACTGAAGCCTATCACTGAAATTGCAGAGCAGTACAACATTACAGACCATATCGAGCAATACGGGAAGTATAAAGCGAAAATCGACTTGGACATTATGAATCAGGATAAGCCGGATGGGAAGTTGATCTTGGTTACAGCCATCAGCCCGACACCAGCAGGCGAGGGGAAAACCACAACGACGGTCAGTTTGGGAATGGGCTTGTCCGAAATTGGGAAAAATACAGTCATCGCATTGCGCGAGCCATCTTTAGGACCGGTTATGGGGATTAAAGGCGGGGCCGCTGGCGGAGGATATGCCCAAGTGTTGCCAATGGAGGATTTGAACCTTCACTTTACCGGAGACATGCACGCCATCACGGCTGCCAATAACACCATCTGTGCCTTAGTAGACAACCATATCTATCAAGGAAATGAAATGGACATCGACCCGAACAAAGTGGTGTTCAAACGCTGTGTGGATGTCAACGACCGCAACCTTCGCGACATCACCATCGGGCAAGGTTCTAAATTCAATGGGATTGAGCGCAATGACGGCTTCAACATCACCGTTGCTTCGGAAATCATGGCCATCCTTTGCTTGGCGACTAGCTACGAGGACCTGAAAAACCGCATTGCCAACATCATCGTCGGTTACACGCCTGCTGACGTGGCAGTCCGTGTCAAAGACCTTGCCATCGAAGGTGCCATCACCATGTTATTAAAGGATGCGTTGAAGCCGAACCTGGTCCAAACTACTGAAAACACAGCGGCTGTTGTCCATGGCGGGCCTTTTGCCAACATCGCCCATGGTTGCAACTCCATCATCGCCACAAAAACTGCCCTTAAAATGGGGGATTATGTCGTAACGGAAGCCGGATTCGGGGCAGACCTTGGAGCTGAGAAATTCTTCAACATCAAATGCCGCGAAGGAAACCTGAATCCTGAAGCCGTTGTCATCGTCGCCACCATCCGTGCCCTTAAAATGCATGGTGGCGTTGCCAAAGACGATTTGCAGGCTGAAAACGTAGAGGCCCTTGCCAAAGGTGTGGAAAACTTAGCGAAGCACATTGATTCCGTCACGAAATTCGGTGTCCCTTATGTGGTCTCCCTAAACCATTTCGTTTTCGATACCGACGCAGAGGTTGAGTTCTTGATGAACTGGTGCAAGGAAAACAATCACCCCGCAGCTGTTGCCAAAGGATGGGCAGAAGGCGGGAAAGGAACTGTGGAGTTAGCGAAACTTGTCGTAGAAACCATCGAAAACAAGCCATCCGACTTCAAACCGCTTTACGAGCGTGGGCAATCTTTCGAAGAAAAAGCGGTAATCATCGCTAAAAATATTTATGGTGCCCGTGGGGTTATCTTCACCGAGGAAGCGAAGCAACAACTTCAAACCATCAAAGACCTAGGCTATGGGGATTACCTGGTTTGCATGGCGAAAACGCCGGCTTCTTTATCGGATGACCCGACGCTGATTGGCCGCCCAACTGATTTTGACATTACCGTCCGCGAAGTCCGCATTTCAGCGGGTGCTGGATTTATCGTTTGTTTGACAGGCAACGTGCTTACTATGCCAGGGCTTCCTAAAAAGCCAGCGGCACTTAATATGGATTTGACACCTGAAGGTGAAATTGTAGGATTATTCTAGGAGGTGCCATATGCAAAAACTCTACCCGATTTCCGAGAAGCCGCTAGTCGGTGTCATCATGGGCAGCAAGTCTGATTTACCAACCATGGAAGAAGCCATCGCTGTGTTGGACGAGATGGGGGTTTCTTATGAAGCCCGCGTCGTTTCCGCCCACAGGACGCCGGATTTGATGTTTGAATATGCCGAGGAGGCCCGCAGCCGTGGGATTAAAGTGATTATCGCCGGTGCTGGGGGGGCAGCCCACTTGCCAGGGATGGTTGCCGCTAAGACGACCTTGCCTGTTATCGGTGTCCCGGTCCAGTCCAAAGCCCTTAGCGGGATGGATTCCTTGCTTTCCATTGTCCAGATGCCAGGCGGGATTCCAGTGGCGACGGTTGCCATCGGGGCTGCGGGTGCTAAAAACGCTGGCTTGCTGGCAACGTCCATTTTAAGCACCACCTACGATGATTTAGCCGTGAAGCTGAAAATTTACCGTCAGGAAATGACCGATAAAGTCATGGAGGATGGTGACCTTGATGACTAAAACCATTTTGCCACCAGCGACCATTGGCATTATCGGGGGCGGGCAGTTAGGACGGATGATGGCCATTGCCGCCAAGAACATGGGCTATAAAGTGGCAGTGTTGGAACCAACCGTTGGAGGGCCTTTAGCCCAGGTTGCCGATATTGAAATCAATGCCCCCTATGACGATGTGAATGCTTTGAAGGAATTGCTGACGGTGTCGGATGTGACTACGTATGAGTTCGAGAACATTTCAAGCGAAACCGTGGCAGAGCTGTCCGAATTTGGGTACCTGCCACAAGGACCCCGCCCCGTTGCCATCACCCAGCACCGCATCCTTGAAAAAACAGCCATAAATGAAGCGGGGTACGACACAGCGCCTTTTGCTGCCGTTTCAAGCAACGAAGAATTGTTAGCAGCCGTTTCCAAAATCGGATTTCCCAGCGTTTTAAAAACGGCGACGGGCGGTTATGACGGGAAAGGCCAGTGGGTGCTAAGAAGCGAGGCGGATTTAGAGCAAGTAAAATCTGTTGTTGCCGAGCACCAATGCGTGTTGGAAGGGTTCATCAACTTCACCAAGGAAATTTCCGTCATCGTGACCCGCAGTGTCCATGGCGAGGTGGAATCCTTCGGGGCGGTGGAAAACGTCCATGAAAACTCCATCCTTCACCTAAGCACAGCCCCTGCCAACATCAGCGATTCCCTTGCCAAAAAAGCGGAAGCCGTTGCCAAGGGCCTCATGGAAAAACTCGATTTCGTCGGCACGCTGGCGATTGAAATGTTTGTGGTTGGGGACGATATCATCATCAACGAATTGGCGCCAAGGCCCCATAATTCCGGGCATTTGACCATGGATGGCTATAACGTGTCCCAGTTTGAGCAGCATATCCGCGCCGTGGCAGGGCTTCCCCTTGTGAAACCCCGTTTGCTGGCACCGACTATGATGGTCAATTTGCTTGGCCAGCACGTGGATTATGCCCTGAAAATGTGGCAGCAGCCTGAATTTGGCTGGGCGAAGCTTCACCTGTATGGAAAAGACGAAATGAAACGAGGCCGCAAAGTCGGGCATATGAACTTTGTGGATGTGGATAAAGATAAAGTATCGAAAACAGTGGAAAAGTTTTTAACGGATTTTCCAGCGTAAATGGAGGAAGAAACCAATGAGCCAGTACCGAGTTTTTGTCGAAAAGCGAAATGAATTCGCAACGGAAGCCAACAGCCTTCGCCGTGATTTGAACGAGTCCCTGCATCTGGACTTGCAAAATGTGCGTGTCATCAATGTCTATGACCTGTTCAATGTCAATGAACTTGAACTGGAAACCGCTAAAAATAACGTGTTGTCGGAAACGGTAACGGATGAAGTGAGCCATGAGCTTGATTTGACTGGAAAAACTTACTTCGCCACTGAATTTTTACCAGGGCAATACGACCAACGTGCCGATTCTGCCATGCAATGCGTGACCCTTCTAACAGGGAATGACCAAGTGGTGGTTAAAAGCGGAAAGGTCATTATCCTGGATGATGGCGCCGATGTGGAAAAGGTCAAATCTTACTACATCAACCCCATTGAATCCCGTGAGAAAAACATGCTGGCACCCCTTGCCCTAAATGAAAATGTGACTCCGGATCCCGTTCAAATATACGAAGGGTTCATAGCATTAGACCAAGATGGGCTTGAAGGCTTCCTAAAATCCCACGGGATGGCCATGTCCCTTGCGGATATTACCATGATTCAGGCGTATTTCCAAAACACGGAGAAGCGCAACCCGACGGAAACCGAGCTTAAGGTGCTGGATACTTATTGGTCCGACCACTGCCGCCACACCACGTTTGAAACGCTGATTAAAGGCGTGACGTTTGGTGAGGGGCGTTTCCATGATGTGCTTCAAAAAACTTTTGACGATTACTGCTCCATGCGTGAGCGTGTCCACAACAACCGCAAGAAAATGACGCTGATGGACATGGCGACCATCGTGATGAAAGAGCAACGCAAATTGGGTCTTTTGAATGACTTGGAAGTTTCCGATGAAATCAACGCTTGCAGTATTTACATCAACGTGGACATTGACGGCAAAAATGAGCCATGGTTATTGATGTTCAAAAATGAAACCCATAACCACCCAACTGAAATCGAGCCATTTGGTGGGGCTTCTACTTGTATCGGTGGGGCAATCCGCGACCCGCTTTCCGGGCGTTCTTACGTTTATCAAGCCATGCGAATCAGCGGTAGCGCCGACATTTTAGAGCCGATCGAAGATACCATGGAAGGGAAACTTCCTCAAAAAGTGATTTCCAAAGGAAGTGCCCACGGAAACTCCTCTTACGGAAACCAAATCGGGTTGCCGACAACCTTTGTCCGTGAAATCTACCATGAAGGCTACAAAGCGAAGCACATGGAAACCGGTGCGGTTGTTGGTGCAGTCAAGGCAAGCGATGTCCTTCGCCTTAAACCAGCCACTGGCGACGTGATTATTTTACTCGGTGGCCGTACTGGCCGTGACGGGATTGGCGGGGCAACGGGTTCTTCCAAAGTCCATACGGAAGAATCCCTGACAACAGCTTCTTCTGAGGTCCAAAAAGGGAATGCGCCGACGGAACGCAAAGTACAGCGTTTGTTCCGTAACGGAGAAGTGACCCGCTTAATCAAAAAATGCAACGATTTCGGTGCCGGTGGCGTTTGCGTTGCCATTGGTGAACTGGCTGACGGCCTTGAAATCGACTTGGATAAAGTACCTGTGAAGTATCAGGGCTTAAATGGGACAGAACTTGCTATTTCCGAGTCCCAGGAACGGATGGCTGTCTTGGTTGACCCGAAAGATGCAGAAGCCTTTATCGCTTTTGCGGCCAAGGAAAACTTAGAAGCGGTGACTGTTGCTACCGTCACTGAAAAGAACCGCCTCGTAATGACTTGGAACGGGCAACGGATTGTTGACCTATCCCGCGACTTCCTCGACACCAATGGTGCCACCCAGGAAATCACGATTCAAGTACCTACGGATATAGCAGGTTCCCCATTTGAAAGCAAGATTGCCGGTGCGACCATCAAGGAACGTTTCCTGAATAACCTGGCGCAGCCGAATGTGGCTTCCCAGCAAGGGATGGTTGAAATGTTCGACTCCAATATCGGGGGAACCACCGTCTTAATGCCTTATGGCGGGAAATACCAGTTGACGGAAACCGAAGGTTCGGTCCATAAAATCCCGGTGCTGAACGGGCAAACCAACACGGCGAGCATGATGACATTCGGTTACAACCCCGAGTTGACGACCTGGTCCCCATTCCATGGTTCGGCTTATGCGGTCGTGGAATCCATTGCTAAAATCGTCGCTTTAGGAGGAAAATGGCAGGGAATCCGCTTTTCCTTCCAAGAGTACTTCCAGCGCCTAGACAAAGACCCAGTCAAGTGGGGACAGCCTTTCGCTGCCTTGCTAGGTTCGATTTATGCCCAAAAAGGGTTCGGGCTTCCGGCTATCGGCGGAAAAGATTCCATGAGTGGGACGTTCCAAGACATCCATGTGCCACCGACGTTGATTTCCTTCGCTGTCCAAGTGGAAAAAGCCAACAAAATCGTTTCTTCTGAGTTCAAGAAATCCGGGCATTATGTGTATTTAATCCAACATCAGCCGACTAAGGACTTGATGCCAAACATCGAGCAGTTGAAGGAAAACTTTGACTTCGTGTACGACATGATTACCCTTGGGCATATCAAATCCGCATTTTCCGTTAAACAGGGCGGGATTGCTGAAGCCGTTGCAAAAATGTCCTTCGGGAACCATATCGGTGCCAACATCAAGACCGGTTATGATTTATTTGCTTCCAACATCGGTTCTATCGTTGTGGAAAGCGACCGCCCATTGATTTTTGACCGTGCGAACCTGCTTGGGAAAACAACAGCGGAAAAAACCATCGTCATCAACCAAGAGGCGGTGACCATCCAAGAAGCCATCGACGCATGGCAAGGGAAATTCGCTTCTGTTTACCCACTGTCCACTTCCGAAGATAAGTCTGAGGTTGAGGCTATTTCTTATAAAAATACCATCATCAAAACTTCTCCACTAGGGGTAACCCCGAAAGTGGTCATTCCAGTATTCCCGGGAACAAACTCCGAGTATGATACGGCCCGTGCCTTTGAGATGGCAGGCGCTAAAACCATTGTGGATGTTTTCGCCAACTTGACGAAAACCGACATCGACCAGTCCATCGCCCGCTTAGTCAAGCACATCGAGGAGTCCCAAATTTTAATGCTTTCCGGTGGTTTCTCTGCTGGTGACGAGCCGGACGGTTCTGGTAAATTTATCACTTCCGTCTTAATGAACGAGCAAGTCCGCGAGAGCGTTGAAAAACTATTGGAGCGTGATGGGTTAATCCTTGGTATCTGTAATGGATTCCAGGCATTAATCAAGTCAGGATTATTGCCATATGGCGAGTTTGGCAAAGTAACGACGGATTCCCCAACCTTATTCTTGAACAACTCCAACCGCCACATGTCTAAAATTGCCCAAACCCGCATCGCTTCCACCAAATCCCCTTGGTTGTCCCAAGTCAACGTGGGCGACTTGCACCAAGTGGCGATTTCCCATGGTGAAGGGCGCTTCGTAGCCAACGATGCCATGATTGCCAAGTTGATTGAAAATGGGCAAATCGCAACCCAGTACGTAAACCCACAAGGAAAGCCGACCCTGGATGACATTTACAATCCAAATGGCTCGACCCTTGCTGTGGAAGGGATTACTTCTCCAGATGGGCGCATCTTTGGTAAAATGGGGCACTCGGAGCGGGCCGGAGACCAAATCTTCAAAAACGTGCCAGGGGATTACAACCAAAAAATCTTCGCCAGCGGGGTGGAATACTTCACTGGGAAGGCGCAGAATGAGAACCGCCGTTTTAATCCGAAGGAAATCCGAATCGATACAAATGTAACAGCATAGAAGGGAAACCACCTTCCATGCGGTCACATTTGGTCTGGATAAAAATTCAGATATTTAAAAAAACTATAGCGAATGCCATAAATTAGCCATGTTTTTCGGCAAAAAGAAAAGTAGTCTTTAAAACGAAAAACAAAATTGGATTTTGTCGAAGGAAAATCCCATGACTTTTCGAAATAACCTGGTCTTTAAATCTAAGGACACGTCGGAAGTGGTTTTCTTCCGACGTGTCACTTAATAGGAGTGTTACTGATGAGCGAAATGTTGTATGAAGGAAAAGCGAAGCAAGTTTTTAAGACGGATAACGATGCCCATGTCATGATTTACTATAAAGATGATGCTACCGCTTTCAATGGCGTGAAAAAATCAAGCATCGATAACAAAGGTATCCTTAATAATGCCATTACAACCAAAATTTTTGAGGTTTTGCATGAAAACCAAATCCCGACCCACTTCATTGAAAAAATCGGTGAGCGTGAGCAGCTGTGCAAAAAAGTGGACATTATCCCGTTGGAAGTCATTTTGCGCAACACGGTAGCGGGAAGCATGGCGAAGCGTTTGGGAATCGAAGAAGGGATGACCCCGGAACAGCCTGTTTATGAATTATGCTACAAAAACGATGACTTTGGGGACCCGCTAATCAACGACGACCATGCCGTTGTCCTTGGCCTTTCGACCTACGAAGAATTGGCTCAGATTAAGGAAATGACATTGAAAATCAACAACATCCTTGTTCCTTTCTTCGCTAAATGCGGCATCCGCCTGATTGACTTTAAAATTGAATTTGGGCGCAATCCAGAAGGGGAAATCGTCCTTGCTGATGAAATTTCTCCGGATACTTGCCGTTTCTGGGACTTGGAAACTGGGGAGAAAATGGATAAAGACCGTTTCCGCCGCGATTTAGGGAAAGTTGAAGAAGCATATATCGAGATTATGAAGCGTATCGGCGCATAATTTTGTTCACAGAAAGGAGGCTGCCCATGTCTGAGTTAGATGGCTTTTTTGAAAATAAAATGAACGAAGAGTGTGGGGTTTTTGGGGTATTCAACCACGAAAACGCAGCGGAGTTAACATATTACGGGCTTCATGCCTTGCAGCACCGTGGCCAAGAGGGCGCGGGAATCATTACAAGCGATGGTGTGACTTTGCACCAGCACAAAGGGGAAGGGCTGGTCCGCAACGTTTTCAGCCAGCAGGATATGGAGCGCATTAAAGGAATCCATGCCATCGGACACGTCCGTTATTCGACAGCGGGCGGGGGCGGCATCATGAACGTGCAGCCTTTCTTATTCCGTTCCCAGTCAGGGCCTTTGGGACTCTGCCATAATGGGAACATCGTCAATGCCCACCAACTAAAGGGTTATCTTGAAAAAGAGGGAAGCATTTTCCAGACCACTTCCGATACGGAAATCCTGGCCCATCTAATCAAGCGCCAAAAAGCACCGACTTTATTCGATGCCCTTAAAACGTCTTTGAACTACATTGACGGCGCTTTTGCCTTCCTTTTACTGAAGCAAAATAAATTGTTTGTCGCTTTGGATAAATACGGGCTTCGCCCACTTTCCCTTGGTCGTATCGGAACGGATGGGTACGTTGTAGCTTCGGAAACATGTGCATTTGATGCCATCGGGGCTGAATTTATCCGTGACATTGAGCCGGGTGAAGTGCTAAAAATCGACTTGAAAACTGGCATTACGTCAAGTACATATGCGGTTCAGGAAGAGCGTGCCATGTGCAGTATGGAATACGTTTACTTTGCCCGCCCTGACTCCGACATTGAGGGAATCAACGTCCATCAGGCCCGTAAAAATTGCGGGAGGGTTTTAGCGATTGAAGCACCGGCTAATGTCGATATCGTCGTCGGGGTTCCAGATTCAGGTTTAAGTGCCGCCATTGGTTATGCCGAAGAAGCGGGGCTTCCCTTTGAAATCGGCATGGTTAAAAATAAATACGTGGGACGGACCTTTATCGAGCCGTCCCAGGAACTGCGGGAGCAAGGGGTCAAGATGAAACTTTCTGCCGTCCGCTCCATCGTTAAGGACAAATCGGTCCTCCTTATTGATGATTCCATCGTCCGTGGGACCACTTCCCGCAAATTGGTGGACATGCTTCGCCATGCAGGCGCAAAAGAAGTCCATTTCCGGATTTCATCGCCAAAAATCAAAGCCCCATGCTTCTACGGGGTGGACTTTTCCACTTACGACGAACTGATTGGCGCGACCCACTCAACCGAGGAAATCCGCCAGGTCATCGGTGCCGATACGCTAGCATTCCTTTCCTTGGAAGGCATGGTCAAAGGCATCGGGCGTGAATCGAAACTTGGGAAAAACTGCGGGCAGTGTACCGCTTGCTTTACCGGGGAGTATCCGACTTCCATGTATGAGGATATTACAGCTGCAAATGTTGAAGTAAAATAAAAAGGTGGTTAAACTATGAGTAACGCTTACGCACAGTCAGGTGTCAATCTTGAAGCTGGCTATGAATCCGTTGAACGAATCAAGAAACACATTGCCAAAACGAAGCGCCCGGGGGTATTCTCTGGGATTGGTGCCTTCGGGGCCATGTTCGACCTTTCCGAATTAAATTACGAAAAACCGCTTTTGGTTTCCGGGACTGATGGTGTCGGGACGAAATTGATGGTGGCATTTGAAGCTGACAAGCATGATACCATCGGGATTGATTGCGTTGCCATGTGCGTCAATGACATCGTGGTCCAAGGCGCGGAGCCCCTTTACTTCCTTGATTATGTGGCGGTCGGCAAAAACGAGCCTGCTAAAATCGAAGCCATCGTTAAAGGTGTCGCTGATGGTTGCGAGCAATCCGGATGTGCTTTAGTCGGTGGGGAAACTGCTGAAATGCCTGATATGTATTCTGAAGGGCATTATGATTTGGCAGGATTCGCAGTCGGCGTTGTTGAAAAAGACAAGCTGATTACTGGCGAAAAAGTAGGGGAAGGCGATGTATTGATTGGGCTTTCTTCTTCAGGTATCCACTCCAATGGTTATTCCCTAGTTAGAAAAATCTTGTTCAAGGATAATGCCGTTGACTTAAACACCCATGTGGATTCTTTAGGGACAACAGTTGGTGAAGCCGTATTGGCACCCACTAAAATCTACGTTAAACCGATTTTAGAGCTTATCAAAAAGGTTGACGTCCACGGAATGGCACATGTTACCGGCGGTGGCTTCGATGAAAACATCCCAAGGGCACTTCCAGAAGGCTGCCAAGCGGTTATCAAAAACGGCTCGTTCCCAATCCCGCCTATTTTCGATTACTTGCGTGAACTTGGGAACTTGGACGAGCGGGAGATGTTCAATATCTTCAATATGGGAATCGGCATGGTCATCATCGTTTCCAAGCAAGATGAGGAAAAAGCATTAACCGCCTTAAAAAAAGCTGGGGAAAACCCTCATGTCATCGGGCATATCGAAGCGGGTGAAGGGGTTAAGTTCGTATGAGAAAAATCGTCGTCTTTGCCTCTGGCAGCGGGAGCAATTTCCAGACCTTAGTGGAAAAACTCCATGGAAAAGCTTGCGAAGTCGCCTTGTTGGTGTGCGATAAGCCAGGCGCCCTTTGCCTAAAGCGGGCGGCTGACCTGAACATCCCCACCTTTGCCTTCAACCCAAAGGAATTTGCCTCAAAAGCAGAATTTGAACAAGAAATCATCAAGCAAATCAAACCCATCGCCCCAGCTCTTATCGTGTTGGCGGGCTACATGCGGATTTTTGGGCCGACCTTCCTTGAGCGTTACGAAGGAAAAATCATCAACATCCACCCTGCCCTCCTTCCGGCTTTTCCCGGCAAGGATGGAATCGGGGATGCACTGGCCTATGGTGTGAAAATCATGGGAGTCACTGTCCATTACGTGGATGCGGGCATCGACACCGGTCAGATTATCGAACAGGCTTGCTTTAAACGGACAGGTTCTGAAACGGTGGAGGAAATCCGTGAGAAAATCCATCAACTGGAGCATGAGTTATATCCTGAAGTTGTGCGTGAATTACTGGAAGCAAAACGGTAAAGCGTGTTTTGTTTCCAGTAATCAAAAAAGAGCCTTTCGGCTCGATTTTAAGTTATGATAACTGATTTTCAAAAGGATTTAAAATGGCAATGCTCCAGAAATGGAACAAGTTTGCCCAAAAGCGTTTATCGCCTTTCCATCGAAATAAGCTATTCCATGTATTCGGTAACCATTGGTTTCGGCATAACCTGTTAGTGTGCCGCTATTTGAAAATCCGTCTAATCCTCCAATTCCTGTCATTTTTCCCTTTCCATTGTTTAAGTAAACATCTATGACACCGGAAAAATAATAAGGACTGGCAATTCCCTTTGGGTTGACACTCCAGTAAATTAAGCTTAGGTCATTAGAAGCGGTAAGGGTAGCAACCCCGCAAGGAATAGTTATAGTTAAATGAGGGCTTGGTGAAGTGGTAGAGTTTTGAGAATTTATGTTTTCAAAAGATTGATTATGGAGATTGGATTTGTTTTTACATTTATAGCAACATTTGCGTTGGCAAGTTTGTCTTTTTGTTGAGAAAGATTGCGGATTAATTAGAATCACCTTTCATTATTAGGGAGGGGATTGTCCCCACGGCGGATTTATGAAGGGAATATTTTGGTAATAAAATGAAAAATTATGTTGTTTTAAGGAATTTTAGACTTTTCTAGCGTAAAGTTTAGAAGCAATTAACTAAATTTTCCCCAATAAAATAGAAGATTTATTCAATAAGAGTGATGAAGTGAAGGAAAAATATTCTTTTTTCCATTTTTTTCCGTTCGTAAATCAGCCGTGGATTGTCCCTATGTGTATTATGTGAATAGTAATTAAAATTGGTATAGACATAGCCCTAGAAATGAGTGAGTGATATAAATAAGGCAGAAAAAAAGCAATTTGCGGAAAATAAAATATTAGATATCCTAAAGTTAATTGAAACTCAATTAGAATCAAATAATAAAATCGCTCTCCTCCGATCGGATGAGCATATCATCTTGAATATTCGCAATGAAAACAAAAATGGAATAGATGATACATGTTTTAAAATAGTTTTTTTACTGATGGGAAGTTTAGGGCGTAGTGGGATAATCTTTGATTCTCATTTATCAAAAGATAGGGATAGCCAAAGGGAATTCGATTACGTAGGGATAGTGATTTCAGTAGAAGAGTGGTTTAAAAAAAATCATTCTAAAAACGAATAGTGCACCATTGATATAAGTTTTGATGAAATCAGCGAAATCACGCCATTTTTAGAAGGGGCAAAGACTAAGGTGTTGTCGTCTATACATAGTCAGCAAGCACGTTTTTAAGTGCGTGACCTTATTTATTTAGGTTTCTGACATACCTTGCAATCCTCTTGTCAAAAAAGGAAATCAAGGCGAGTATGCCGAAAAACAGGGTTATCCCGATAGTGGACAGCCAGTCTACCAAACCGTTTTGATTCCCGTTGATAAACAGGGCGTATATGAGGACAAGGAATATCACCGAGCAAAAAATTCCAACAAGGGTTTGCAAGATACCTTTCTTGTCGATTTTCAAAACCAGCGGCAAAATCAGCCATATCCCAAGGGAGGGCAAGTTAATGGGATTGCCCCGAAGGAGTGGCCAACCGATTTGTACGGCAATAACAGCTAATACCAACATGAGATAATTCTGGGTGGATTTCTTCATTTTGCCCCTCCTAACGGATTTTTATCTCATCTTATAGTAGCACAATTAACTATATTTGTCACTAGCGAGTCCAGGAGAAGAATATGTGGGAAGCAATATTTTGGTTTTTAGCGGAAGTAATAGTAGAAATCTTAGCGTTTATTTTACCAGAATGGAAACCGTTACAGCAACGCGGTCGCCAAGAAATCCTAGAAAACGACGGTTCCCTTCAAGTAGAATGGGTCACAGTCATCAAAAAACAACGGCTTCTTCGCTTCGTCACCTTTGAGTTCCCAGATGGGAAACAAAACAGGCTCCGTGCTTCACGGGAGCTCTACCGCAAAATCGCCATTGGGGATATTGGCAGATTGACTTATGACGAACGACTAGCCTATGATTTTCAATAAATAACAGTTTGGTGACAAGGAAATGCTATTCTTCTTGTTGCCCGACTTTACCCAAGGAGTGAAGTATATGCAAAAACGTGCGTTAGTGAGCGTATCGGATAAAAGTGGGCTTATCCCATTCATCCAGAAATTAGTGGAATTTGGCTTCGAAATTATCTCCACAGGCGGGACTTTCAAGGCCATCAAAGACGCGGGATTGCCGGCAATCTCCATCGACGAAGTGACAGGTTTCCCGGAAATTTTAGAAGGACGGGTTAAAACCCTTCACCCACTTGTTCATGGTGGGTTATTGGCGAAACGTGGCAACGAGCTTCATAACACGCAAGTGGCTGAGAATGGCATCGGTTACATCGACTTGGTGTGCGTGAACCTGTACCCATTTGCCCAGACCATCCAAAATCCCAATGCGACCCACGAGGATAAAATCGAGAACATCGACATCGGCGGGCCTTCCATGCTCCGTTCAGCGGCGAAAAACTTTAATGACGTAACTGTGGTGGTAGATGCTAACGACTACGACTTGGTAGTAACTGAGCTTGCCAGCGGGAACACAACTTTAGCGACCCGTCAAATGCTTGCTGGGAAGGTTTTCAACCACACAGCGGCTTACGACGCCATGATAGCTGATTACTTCAACGAAATCAACGAAGTTGCCATCCCAACCAAGTTGACCAAAACCTTTGAAGTGAAGCAATCCCTTCGCTATGGGGAAAATCCGCACCAATCAGCGACTTTTTATCAAACATTGGACAAGCCTTCTTACAGTGTAGTAGCTTCCGAACAGCTTCATGGGAAAGAACTTTCTTATAATAACATCGCAGACGCAAATGCTGCCCTTGAAATCCTATCCGAGTTTGACAAGCCGGCAGCGGTAGCGGTCAAGCACATGAACCCTTGCGGTGTGGGAATGGGAGCCAATGTTGAAGAGGCTTTCGATAAAGCGTATGAAGCTGATTCCACGTCCATCTTTGGAGGAATCGTTGCCATCAACGGAGAGATTACAGCATCTCTAGCCGAAAAATTATCTAAAATCTTCTTGGAAATCGTCATTGCGCCAAGCTTTACCAAAGAAGCCCTTGACATTTTGACAGCCAAGAAAAACTTGCGATTATTGACCACGGACATGAGCGACCGATTGCAGCCGAACCAGAAATTGACCACCGTTAAAGGCGGATTGCTCATGCAAGACGCTGACACCAAAGAAATCACGTTGGACGACCTGGAAATCGTTACCGAAGCCAAGCCTTCCCAAGAGGACTTAGAGCAATTATTATTCGGCTTCAAAGTCGTGAAGCACGTGAAATCCAATGCCATCGCCCTAGTTAAAGACAACATGACCATCGGTGTGGGTGCCGGGCAAATGAACCGTGTCGGGGCAGCGAAAATCGCCCTAGAACAAGCGGCAGAAAAAGCAAAAGCGTCTTATTTGGCGTCCGATGCCTTCTTCCCAATGTCCGATACCATTGAACTGGCAGCCAAATACGGCATCAAAGCCATCATCCAACCAGGAGGGTCCATCAAAGACCAAGATTCCATCGACGCTTGCAACAAGCTGGGAATCGCCATGGTATTCACGAAAGTAAGGCATTTCAAACATTAAGGACGGGGGAGAAGCGATGGCAGTGGAAATCCGGGAATGCATGGAAACCGATTCAAAAGCAGTTTACGGACTCCTGTGCGAGTTGGAGGACGACATACTGGACAGCCCTAACTTTGAAAAAATATTCAGGGATAAGTTGGACAGCCCCCGAAATCACTTGGTCATCGCTGAGTCGAACGGGGCACCAACGGGATTCCTGCACGTGAGCACGGATTTCCACCTCCATCATGCCGCCAAAATAGCTACCCTCGAAGAATTAGTGGTCACCCAAAACATCCGGAATTTAGGGATTGGCAAAGCTTTACTAGCCTCCGCTGTGGAATATGCTAAGGCAGAGGGTTGCATTTTAATCGAGCTTACCAGTAGCTTTCACCGGGTGCGGGCTCATGAATTTTACATGAAAAATGGGTTTGAGAAGCGCAGTTTTAAATTATTAATGGACTTGGAGGTAGGCTAATGAAAGTTTTAGTTATCGGACGTGGCGGGCGCGAGCATGCCATAGTCAAAAAGTTGAAGCGCGACGGGGTTGAGGAAATTTTTTGTGCACCGGGAAATGCCGGCATGGAAGAATCAACCCTAGTCAATATCGAAGAAACACAGTCGGACATTCTGGCTGAATTTGCACAAGCAGAAGGCATCGACCTGACCATCGTGGGACCTGAATCCGCCTTGATGGCAGGTGTTGTGGATAAATTTGATAGCGTGGGGCTAAAAGCATTCGGTCCCACAAAAGCAGCAGCCTTCATCGAAGGAAGCAAAGCGTTCGCCAAGCAGATTATGGCGAAATACAACGTCCCGACTGCGGCTTACGGGGAATTCACCGATGTTGATGAAGCCATCGCATACTTGCAGGCGCAAAAAATGCCAATCGTCATCAAAGCGGATGGTCTGGCTGCCGGGAAAGGTGTCGTCATCTGCCAAAGCCTTGAAGAAGCCATAGACACCGTGAAGGATATGCTGGTTGGCGGGAAATTCGCCGAAGCAGGAGCCCGTGTGGTCATCGAGGAATTTTTGGATGGGGAAGAATTCTCCCTAATGTCCTTCGTTTCAAACGGCATCGTGAAGCCCATGCTCATTGCCCGTGACTACAAGCGCGCCTTCGACAACGATGAAGGACTCAACACTGGCGGGATGGGTTCCCATAGCCCCCACCCAGCCATCACCGACGCAGATTACGAGGAAGCCATCCGCACGGTGGTTATCCCAACCGTCGAAGCCATGACCAAAGAAGGCATCCCGTTCACAGGGATTTTATATGCCGGAATGATCAAAACGGCTGATGGGTGCAAAACCATCGAATTCAACGCCCGTTTCGGGGACCCGGAAACGGAAGTCTTGCTCCCACGCTTGGAAACCAAGTTGACGGACATTGCCTTATCCTTATTAAACGGACAGGACATCGAACTAAAATGGTCCGATGAACAGACCGTCGGTGTCGTATTGGCAGCAGCAGGGTACCCGGAAAAGTATGAATCCGGTGCCGTCATCAAAGGATTGGACAAATTAGAAGGCGTTGACGTGTACCACATGGGCACCAAAGCAGCGGGAACGGACTATGCCATCAACGGCGGACGCGTATTATTCGTCGTCGGAAGCGGGAAAAATCTCGACGAAGCCCGTGCCAAAGTCTACAAAGAACTGCAAAAAATCGACTGTCAGGAACTTTTTTTCCGGACAGACATCGCAAAACTATCCTAAAACCGGGTAAATCGCCTGGTTTTTTTCTGTGCATAACTTGTGGACAAGATAGCTCGCGGATACTAAAACCCTATAACCTCAACGACTAGGAGCACTACTTATGCACAAGCCCCGAAAATACTATCCACAGGTAGGATATATGCTAAAAAACGCTGAATTTATTTGAACGAAAAGTATTGACGCAACCTTGCAACCATGGTATTATTATCAAGTCGCAAACAGCGGCAAATTACGACAAACAAAATTATAAAAACTTGTTGACACTACGGTGCCCGCATGGGCTTATAATTAAGCCGCTAAAAACGGCTATCGAAAAAACTTAAAAATAACGCTTGACACGAGATGTTGAATGTTATATAATAATAAGCGTCGATCTTGAAAGAGAGAAACGCCGAAGTTCTTTGAAAACTAAACAGAACGCCAAGTTTTAAGAAATAAACGAGCTACAAGCTTATCTATTATGGAGAGTTTGATCCTGGCTCAGGATGAACGCTGGCGGCGTGCCTAATACATGCAAGTCGAGCGTGCCATGGTTACGACCGTGGCAAGCGGCGAACGGGTGAGTA
>Ga0268261_10001169_pt1 | contig 17657 bp, 14 predicted proteins | sample TergutNc150P1_FD_190353 | JGI IMG/M metagenome (GOLD analysis project Ga0268261, IMG submission 190353) | Nasutitermes corniger P1 segment gut microbial community from laboratory colony in Florida, USA - Nc150 P1 (SPAdes) (version 2) | ecosystem: Host-associated > Arthropoda: Insects >...
CCGCAAGTCCACCCTCTCACATCCACGCCACCGGCCCAGTCACTGAACAGTCAACTCGACATGAAGTGACAGCCACCAGCAGGAACGGCAGCACTGAAAAATCAGCGCCCAAAGTGACGGTAGGCCCTAAGCAGGCCCCAGTGATTGAGGAACACCAAGAGAACAAAAGAAGTGACCACACGAGCAGGAGAGAGGTCGGGGGAAGCAGTAACGGCCAGCAGTTGGGAAACAAACGCCACTGCCCTAACCTGCCGCCCGTCTACAAAACAAACTTGCAACCTCACCTGCAAAACAAATTTGCCACTCCGTCTGCAAAACAGAAAATAATAATAGAAATGGATTATTTCAGATCGTGTAAGGTAAGTTCTGCTACTTCAAATTCATTAATTTCTCTATTTCCTTTTTTAATTAATTTCATAGTCATTCTGTGTATAATAATAACAATTAGTTTACGCCACATAGGCACTAATCTTTGGCAAAACTAGTCAAGGTCCTCAGCCTGACTTAAAAATCGTTAGCGTATTCCCGTTAGAGTTAAGGTGTATGTTATAGAACCCAGCGATGCGGTCAAACGTAGGAATAGCAGACAGGGGGACGTCGACTTCCGCTTCGCGCAAGTCTCCGTCCCCCAGTTAACACTTTGGCTTGGCTTGGCTTTCACGTGGGCTGGTGGTTCGACATGCTTGAGGTTAGGGAAAACCTCACATGCCTAAGCAAGGCCTACGCTTAACGCTTGCGATGGGTGTTGCGTCTACCTCACACCACACCACCAGCCATCACATCGCTAACCTATGCAGGGTGTACACTTTGCTTAACCCTTCCGATGGTTGCTCACACACCACCGCACAGGCCTAGTGCGGGTGGTTGGCTAGGCGGCCAGCCTCAGGATCCAACCTCCTTCACCCCTCCTGTATTCACTTACGCTCCTGCAGCCCCAACGTTCACGTCGCTATAATCGCCCAATATATGTTTAGGTGTGGCTAGGATTGCTTCTATGTGAGAACGTTCTAATGGTTCTCTAGTCATTCGCCCAATGTGATTATAAATAAAAAAGGCAGGGAGAGTCTTCCCGACCTCACTTGCGCTCCTACAGTCGCAACGTTCACATCGCCTAAAATGTTTACGCAGGACCAAGGAAGAAGGCTGGGCGGGGAGTTAAGCAGGGTCCTAAGCATGGTCCACAATTTGCCTAATCCTCGCAATGGGCGTTGCCTCTGCCTTTCGTCACCCAACCCTCCCCGGGCCACATTCGATAGCTGCGGCCGGCCGGCCTCCGGATCCTTTTCCTCCTAAACCTCCACTCAAAAATGACATGGGCCAACGGGCCAAAATCTCAACCACCCGAACCAAAAAAATATTTTTAAATACACGTAAAACGGCTACGCACGCAAAAAATACAAAAATTTAGGTTTTCCCCTTCATTACTACCTCTACTTGAGGTTGCAGCCTCAAGGTCGACACCAGATCAAGGCCAAGATCGGTCACCGGCCAATGTCGTGCCACCCTACAATGGAATGCTGTCCAAAAAAAGTCTTACATCATAACAATGCACGTTCTCATACAGCAGCAACGACAGTAAAGACAGTGCAACTGGGCTTCGAACTTCAACATCCTCCTTACAGCCCAGATTTGGCGCAAAGCGATTATCACATATTCGGTCCTCTAAAGGAGGCGTTGCGCGGTCGCAGATTCACGTCCAATGACGAAGTGAAGGAAGCGGTGCACACCTGCCTTCGAGAGCAGCCGAAAAGCTTCTCCACAGGAATACAGAAACTAATTGAACGCTATAATAAATGCATTGTGTTGCAAGGGGGACTATGTAGAAAAATACAGCGTGATTCGGGAGGAATCTGCACTACTTTGGGAAATAATAGTATAAGTGATTCTAAGCAAAAAAGTTCATACGAAAATGGGTCCGATTTTGAACGGTTACGGAGTTATGGGCATTTTTTAATTCCCGTACACGCCCTCATGCGAACCGCCCTTAGTTTGCATTGCAAGCATTACTTTTGCCAGCTGACTAGACCACCCAGCTACAGACAGTCCAGTTTCCGTATCTCGACACTTGGGGAATAAGGGGAAGGTGTGGTGGGTATTCGCCTGGCTACAAGCTGATGGTAATGCTGCGGCAGGGTACAGTAATTGTGTGGTGTACAGTAGTTGACTGGTTTAATTGCGAGTGGCGCGTTACGGAACGGTTCGTCAAAATGCCGCGTACATTCACACATGAAGTGTGTGCGGACATGGTTTACGTGTACGGGTACTGTAATGGCAATGCAATTGCAGCTGTGGACGAGTACCGGGGAAGATATCCGTTGCGTAGAACACCAAACCGGGCTGTTTTTACCAACGTGTTTTGTGCATTACGTGAGTGTGGGACACTTCCTAGTGTACATGTGTCATCAGAACGCAGGTCGATACAAACAGTTGAGGAACAGGAAGAAATTGTATGGTACAACGGAGCCCGACTACCAGCACACGTCGGATTGCCTCACGTCTCCGTGTTCCACAAAGCCGCGTGTGGCGAACATTGCATTACGATGGCTTATATCCATTTCACCATCAGCCAGTACATCTGCACGCAGGTGATGACGCACATCGACTGGAATTTTGTCATTGGTTATCCCATAACCGAGAGATATTGCCGTACATTTTATTTACAGATGAGGCCACATTTACTCGTAACGGTATTACTAATACCCGCAACTGTCATAATTGGGCGAAGGATTACCCTCATGCTACCGATCAACAAAATTTCCAAACACGGTTCTCCGTGAACGTTTGGTGTGGCATTATTACCGATATGTTAAATCGGCCCTGCTATTGTCGAAGACCGAATGACAGGAGACAGTTATCTCCAATTCTTACAAAATGATCTACCTGAACACCCGGAAGATGTTCCTTTGGATACAAAGCGTCACATGTGCCTACAGCACGATGGATCGCCAATCCATTGCACCAGAAAGGTAACCCAACATCTGAACAATACGTATCCTAACTGGTGGATTGGCCGAGGTAGTCTAATTCACTGGCCTGCACGTTCCCCCGACTTAACCCCTTTGGATTTCTGTTTATGGGGATGGCTGAAGAGGGAGGTGTACCGCACCAAAGTGGATACATGTGCTGACCTTGTAGCTCGCATTAACAATGCCTGTGTCCGTATAAAGGACCGTCGTCATGAGCTACGGTGTGCAACACTCAGTACCCTACAACGCGTTCACAAGTGCATTGAGGTTGGTGGCGGCATCTTTAAAAATTTGTTATGATGTGCCAGGCGTCGACGGTCCAGGGTTTTGTCCATTGCAGATCATCAGTAACAGGCCAGTGTGAAGGTGGTAACGCGAGATGCATTGCTTGGTCGCATTTTGAACGCTGCAGACCGCATCTGAATGAGTCCGCGGAAGCTGCAACGAGCAACTAGCGCAGTTCACAACCCAGCGGCAGCCTGTGTTGCGGCCGGCGGTGGCATTTTCGAAAACCAGCTTTAAGCACAGATCAATTCAAATTAAAGGTACTTTCACGAAGTTAACTTTACATTTATACTTTAAATGTATCATGTATTACGCTGGTTTATTTTCTTCCGTTTGTCAATAATCGTTACCTTCTTTTCCAAATTTCAAGCGGTCAACTCCGTAACCGTTCAAAATCGGACCCATGTTCGTATGAAGTTTTTTGCTTAGAATCACTCATACTATCATTTCCCAAAGTAGCGCAGATTCCTCCTGAATCACCCTGTATGTAAAATTGCTCAGTTCTATTACAGCCGTTAAACGTATTTTGCCTTTACTTTTTGATTCTCCCTCGTATAATGGAGCCCCGCTGTTAAGACACTTTGACACTCGTGTAGGTGGTCACTAATTTCGTCACTGAAGATAACCTGGACTGTCATCTGTATTTAAACTTTCATAAGCTGTATCTCAACAGTGTATCGCTAATCAATCAATGCAGATAAATTACAATAAAACTGCTTGTCAGCTATAAAAGTCTAGCACGTTGGCCTGCGTCGTGACCAACCTTCGTGACCAATCCAGAGACCTCTCAGCACGACATACGCGACGAACTCAGAACACTAGTTAATCCTATCCTCCCTTCTTAGGTTTCTATGACTAACAGATATTACTTATTTTCCATGAGAGAAAAAGCATCGCGAAACAAAACATACAGCATTTTCATGTCACTTTCTGGCAGGTTGTCAGGTTCAGAAATACAGGGTTGTTTTAATTTGAGCTTTCTACAAAACGTGTTTGAAAACTGCCATCGGAAACTAGTCCATTCCCCCAGCATCCATCATTAGGAATTCGCAATTGGCATTCACGATACCCATCAGGACTATGCTGAATGGATGTAGTTAAAATATGAGCCTCTTCCTTGCGGCTTACGTATTTCATGTTTTCCGTCTATTGCCCCGATACAGTGCGGGAAATTCCACCTCGTTTCAAACTCTCTTGCTACAAGTTTCCACTCGTTTTCACTTTGAAAAACCTGCAATAAAAACACTGCGGTAATTTAGAATGGTAATAACATGTTTTTGCGGAATTCAGTGAAGGCGCCTCAAATCCAGAAAGGGAATCACGGCATACTCCTACGGGCCGAAATGCGAAACCTGCAGCTATTCAGTGAAACGGTCATCCAGAAGAAAAGGCTCTCAAAAGAACTGTTGACAGATACGGAAGAGAGAAAATTAGAAACTGCATGTAACCATCTTCGGTCCATTAGCGAGACGTTGAAATTTTGGCAGTAAGTTGGGCTATGGATTTTAGGAAAATGAAACCACATCAGGAAATTTACGCAAAAAGCGATATACTTTTTGAAGAACAGGTGCGAAATCTACACAAATGCACGTTCACAATCAATGAATCAACTTCACGTCCCGTCTTCTGCTACACCATACTAAAATCAACCATCACCATATCCAAGTCATTCTTCGGCATTCAGGCCATCCTTTGTATGAACAAAATTAGTTTGCTCATGCCTCGTGAACATCCTAACCATTCAACAGGACCGTACAGCTCTTTGCAAGACATTTTACTTGGACTAAATAACAAAAATCATGTGATAATACTGAGTTAAATGTTATAAACGTAATAAAGCTGTGTAATGAATCAACATTTAATGCAATCTTGTCATTTGTTACCTGAATATAATTTTTAAACCCCTTGTGGCCGCTTCACACGTTTCAAGTATGATTCTTTCAAGAGCGTGCATCAATCGCAGAATCAAATTTTAAGTTTTCAAAGGTCAGCCCAGATACAAGAAAGCGAAAGGTGACAAACTCTCAAACTTTAGGTTTTTCATACCGTGCATTTTCTACGCTTTACAATAACTAACCAGTCCGCAGAGCAGACGCACGCAAACAACAAAGCACTAAACGAACCAAGTGGTAGCACATAAAGAGCAGCTGAAGATTCTCCTGATGATGGGCTGGTAAAGCCCGAAACATGTAGGGAAAACGAGGAAAAGTAAATAAAGAAATATCACAAAAGTCGCATCAATTGGTAACTTTCATTGTAAAGTGGTCAGTCTCTACCGGTCATTACACCTGCATTATTTCCTGTTGGACAGACTTAAGTTTGACGGGAAAAAACACAAAGAACATACAAGGTATATAAAAACAACCCAGTTTGTTTACGCCTTGCACACTAAATAAGACACGAATACAGAAACGTGGAACAAACAATACAACTATTAAAATCTTGCAAGACAGGAGTTAAACGAATTGCTGGTAATCATTTTTCATACGTCCTTCAAAATGCACTGACGAACAGACGGTCAATGAGCTCAAACCTCTCTATGGTCTGGAACACGTCGCGTTACACTACGTAACTAGATGCCCTCTCCCAGTTTACTCACGACCAGCTCACCACACACACACCTAAACAGGTAAGTCCATCAAATCAATCGATTTAATTCATCACATTCCATGTTACATTTATAATTATACTTTATTCATCAGACTTGAATTACATATGGGAATGCGAATAGCTGCAAGACACTGCAATAACGCTGTAGTGCTTCATAAACTAACAAGTTCTCAAATCATTCCAGCCAAAAAAATTCATCCAAGCAAATAGAGGCCACTTTGAAATTTCAAGCGTGGTGATCAAACGCATCCGTAACTACACATTTAACACTGCCGTCGGACCACGCATAAAGACGTGGTCACTATCCCATGCATCGTTGACGGGTCACGTCTGTTTAGACGTCTTACAAAACGTCCTGCACATGCGTTTGTCAGCTGGTCTGGCTCACGTATCGCTGCAAAGTTACTGACAGCTTGATACAGGATGGGTCTCAAGTTACAGACCGGTCCTGACCCCCTATTTTTAGAGCCATAACGCTGCATCAGAGACCACTGATTCATATACCCTCCTGTTTAAATGCCTAACTTCCTTCAGTGGCAATAACGGCTTGCGTAGGAGTGTTCTAAAAGAGAACGATATTTTGTGAGTTATATGCAGATACGTTGCCTCTGATGAGACGATTAAATTTTGGACAGTGACAGTGACGTCCCCACTAGTTCACGTAAACTGCGACTTTCTGCCGTATTTGCTACGAGTGAAACAAATACTGAAGAGGAATAAAGTAGTAAACCGGGGAGCTGATATAAGTAGGGACGTTTGGTGTAAAACCGATTTTAAAAAAACCAAGCAATAGGCCTTTCTTTGGAAACACCCTGAGTCGGTTGGAGTTCAATCACTGGTGACGATCATATACTTAACAGTGTAAGGCCTCATACACACTGCAAGCCGAGCCGAGTAGAGCTGAACCTGACCGGACCGAGCAGAACCGGGCCGAGCGAGCGACTATTCACGTTGCAAGCCGGGCCGACCCGAACTGAAAGCAGTGCAGCTGACATTTCTAAACTGCGAGGATGTCAAACCAAGTGCATGTATTTCATTAATGGACAGTATTTGGTGAAGCCTCTTATTTACTAGAAAGAGACGTTTCTGGGTGCACAATATAAGCTCTAAGCGTTAAAGTGTCGGCAAGTGTCAATCTTCTAGATGACTTAAAGACGAAGACTTTGGAAGTACTTCAGAATGAGTTCAGACATATTTCAGTACATTCACATCAATTAAGCAAAATACAAATTTTCGAATGTCCATTAGCCCTGGGGAGCGGCTCAGTGACAATGAGGTAAGATAAGAACTACAGAACAGAACCATAATTGCATAATATATTTGTTTGATGTTATACGTAATCTGTTACGCGAGGTAATATATTTTTATAACAGCGTTTATCAGTTCCGTTAAATGTCCTTTAATCATAGTGAACTTAAATAAGGTAATAAGGAAACCAACAACAAACTGTGGGATGTTGGATAATGGAAAAAAAGTAACTTCCAATATAACACAGTTGTCACTAGGTGAAAGTCTGGAAAAATGATTGGGCCGTCAAGTGTCGTCCTCTTTCTCCTGGATTCAATCTTCCATCCTCGCAATGAAAGAGCTGCATTTGAGATGAAATTGTGCTACTTTTGGGTCCCTTTTTGCTTGGGGACCACTGAAATATCTCTTGAATTTTCATGCGGAGGAACATTTCCCTATCCTCTGGAAGTTTGTTTATATGTTCCCAGTGACTCATCAAGAATTTGTCATGTCCCACTCATGCCCATTGCATATTGACTGCATCAGATCAAGTTTCTTCTTTTCAATCTCTATCACTGTTTCCTCCAATGGGCGCTTTCCACGTTCGCTGAGTAGTCGACCGACATGACTCCGACGATGCTGGTATGTATATTGTCATATATTACCAGTAATTTACATGAACTAAAGTTTAAGTGCATCCGGAAAATTTCAATTTATTGTCAGCACCAAGTCTTGCACCATACAGGAAAGAAGAGATTACTTGAGCTGACGATCCCTTCGACCTATAAGATTAGTCTAATTTCGGATGAGTTATATTTGATACTTTGTTTCAAAGGGCTAAACAGTGAGGCTATGACGTCAATATGACGCATAGGTCCAAACGTAAAACCCAAATAATAATTACGTTTTCGACCAACAGCTTCACACAGCCACACCCAATACTACTGTATTAATTTTCACACGACACCTCTAACCCCTATATAATGTAACTGTACAACCACGGGACACACTGTTCAACTTTCATCTTACATAATAGAGAAATCATCTGCTGTAAATTTTCACATTTTGTCAACCTCTACACGTAGACTTGGAAATTATTTCTTAAGTGTCCTAACGGATCCACCTACAAGATTCCACTCGATCATTAATAAGATCCTACATCCAGCTCCCTAGGATACGACACGCCGTCCTATTTCTGGTGTCAAAAGTTTGGGTTTGGACACAGCCTACTGAAGAGGTCTGAACACAGCATATTCAACGTCTCTGGATTCACTCATCATCGGCACAGCTAGAGGTTGCCTAGTTACTTCCGCATTGTAAGGGGACTGCCCTGCACTTGTATCACATTTACGTTGCCCGCTGTACGATACTCTGCTTCGGTTAACTCAAACCCTGGCCGGAGATTGACAAGGCAACATCCACAATAATCTAGTCGTCGAGACAAGAATATTTTAGGGGGCACCGAACAGCCTTACTTAGAAGACTCCACTGATTGTTCAAAGTTCCAGACTCCCGGACCGAATTCCTGAGTAGCTGAGACGCAACAGGGTCATGCATCAGACAATACATACGAGCCGCAAAACTACAATTCTCCACATCGCGACAGAAGTTCGTGGGACGCCCCGTGTTCTACCACAGCCCCGAAGATATCACTGGTAAGTTGCACTCAAAATTAAATTTCCTTGGAAAGTGATCAAATTAAACAATTACCTTTAAATTAGTCTGAAGACATACCTTGGAGAATCAGGGAGGTTTCCTCCGGGACGACGACACTGTTCAAAATACGAGTTAATTGTGGGATAAGGACGAGCCCTGACTCCGTGAAAGGTTTTAAACACCAGTTTTCAAAACGAGGTTATCGGAAAGGATTTCCTTTCGGACATCGCCTACATGCCACGATAAAACTAAGGACTGTGGACCGAGTCCTGATACGTAAACAGGTCCAATTTGCAAAATCAGAAAGATTTTCCTCCGGGACATCGCCCAAACGCCTACGAGTTAACTGTACGACAAAGGCTGAGTCCTGATGTCAACTACACCAGATTTAAAAAAAAAACCAAGTAGACAAAGTTGGTATCAGTGAATTCTGGTCCACAACCAGGTTTGGTTCGGTATCTGAAAGGGTTTCCCTCGGGACTACATCGCCCCAACACCTACGAGAATACTGTAGGACAAGGGCTGAGTTCAGATACAACCAAATCAATTGTACTAAGAAGCTGGATTGCAACTAAATATATTGTGGCTGAATAATTATAAAGGTAACATGGAAGCAGATAACAGTCGCGACATGTCTGATACTACACAGTACTGTAGTATGGGTGGCCGTGAAATTGAATGCCCGCCCTTTTGACGGTAATAAAGAAGTTATCGAAAATGTGAACGTAGTATTAAAACCAGTGGACCCCAGCAAATATTGTGCTCTTAAAGTTTGTAAAAACTAAAATAACCGGAGACGCCCGATCCAAACTGATGGTTAGAGACCTAACACAGATGGGAATTAGTAAAAGCAATATTTGAAAAAACTACGCAACCAGGCGTACGTTAAGATTACTATGCCTGTAAAATGTTCAATTACAGACGGCAAAAATGAATAAAGCTTCATGGCGAAACAAAACAGATTAGTTACAGAGAGGCCTGAGGGAAGCTGCTAGACGGGTTTGTAAACCTGAAGAGATTTTAGGAGCTATAGGCCTGATTTACCTGGCAAAGACCTGCTTCATAAGAGGTTGTACAACGAACGCATTCAAACTATCCTTCGGAATAGAAAGTCGATTCTCCTGTCTCAGGCAATTGAAATCTCAATGAAAAAAAAGCGTTATTTTCTCAGTGAAAGATCCCCCTCTGCAGACAATGGGCCCCCATTAAGGTGTAACAAGTGTAATAAGTTAAGCCATTCGGCCAACAGATGCTCGAGCTCAGATAAATTCCCCGTCGCCAATATAAAGGCAGTTTTGAACTGTTTTAATTGCGGTCGTGAGGGTCACGTCGCTAAGGATTTCGGCGGAAACCGACGTATAAAGGCGGCGTCCGTAGACACTCAGTGTAGAAGCGGTGTCGGAGACACCGATAATTCAAGTACAGCCCAGGGCAAGGGCTGGATTAGGTCGGGAAACGACGGGAGTTGTCGAGCAACCCGACAACTGCCCGCCCGAACAAGTAAATGGCTGTCCACGGTTCACAATTACTAAATGTGTTGTGAACGCCTTGCAACTGAATGTATTGTTATTCCATGTACTATATTTCATTTAGTTCACTATATTGATTACTAGTAATTAGTCAAACCATATGTATACATTACGATTCCTTACTCAAGTATTGCTCATACATGTGGAGTTGCAAGGAAGTTGTAGTGAGGATGTTTGTTGAGTTTAGACCTTTTAGTTAAGGTCACTGCTGTTCTTCCTAGGGAGTGTGGAAACAGCTTAAAGTTTTCAGCGTGTAACATGAGAAGTTCGGTAGAATTCTAGTTCCCTCAAGTAGCATTTGATAACTTAATTTATAAATTGAAGGAGATCCTATCTCCTGACACTGCACCGTGACCCGCTGGGGAACTTTAAGGCTATAAATCCAGCAACTTGCATCTGGCGATCTTACCCATATGGGCTCAAAGGTCTCATTTACTATGAGCCTCTGCACTTTGAAAGCATGTCGGTCTTGCCCAGAAACAGCGCAGTTAAACAACTGGGTCCTCCAGTTTTCAATACCATATCCGAAGGGCACACAATATATACTTCTTGTGTACATTTAGACAACATATAGGGTGTTATCAACGCAAAGAATTGCCTACTCTGTCACTGCCAATTATGTAAATGCTTCGTCTATCATAACGAATTTGCCAATGCACTTGGTACAATTCAAAGTATGTCGGCAGCCTTAACCCTTTATAGGACTTTCGTACATATATGTACCACTTGACATAAAGGGTTGTTGACAAAGTGTTTCTTACGGCAAAGTGGCCCTTATTGCTCTTCTCGGTGACCACAAACGTTCTCTGGTACGTACTTGAACCACTTTTTGTATTTCGCGCGCTATTCACCTGTCTTTTTTCGCCGGGAATGTGGTACAAATGTGTACCAGCGAACATTTGGAGTCTTGTTAGTGTTCCGTGTTGCACGCGACACGATTATCATAGTGATATCGAGTTCAACCCGTCATATTGAGAAGGTAAGTGTTTTGTTGTGCAAAGTAACTAGTTTTGAAGTGTTTAAGCTCGTTGTGAGATTCATGACTCTTTTACGCTTTATATTCCTATTTCTATTCAATATGTCATTGACAAATGGTAGCCCGAGAGATTTTTTGTGTCATATCAATTCATATTTTGTTACCTGTTGAGTCATTTTACATACTTTGTGAAATTATAGAATCTTGAACATAAGTATTTCATTAGTACACAAACAAATTGTCCGAAATTCTGTCGCCAAGATATAACAAAATTAGAATATGAAATTCTTTGATTTCCTCAATGTGCATTCCGACATCCATTTCTGACGGGCTGTGTTTCTTCAGAGAGTCGAGGGATATCAGGCAGATTATTTGGAATATTGAGGTGAGTTCTGTTGTACAATCTAGTTAGCTTACAAGTATTTGCGTTCATTAAAAGATTTACAATATGTTTTGTTGGCAACACGACTTATCCGCCACGTGCTAAAGCTAAGGAAATGCAGGCGCTGGCGAGCGGTCAGTCCGAGGTTACTTGCACAGATACTAGCTTGCAGAGCATGCAGCTCATTCTGTTGGTAAATCAGTCTATGTCCACTAATAGAAAGCGCTGCATGCTTTCTTTCCGGCTGGCGGGAACCAGGCAACGGCAGGCAACTGAAATTTACAGTAGGGACATAACGAATGCAGTCATTGATGAAATAAATCAACGCCCTGGTACTTTTGTGATGGAATCAAATACAATATTTTGTGTGCACTTATATAAATGTGCCTCTCAACTTTTTTGTTGTATGCAGAATGTCGAAGTTATCTGATGAAGACATCCGTCATCTGGTCGAAATTACTGATATGGCCGAAAATTCCGAAGCCGAGGGGGATTCTGACGCCGATGACGATGTTCCTATTCACTTATTGGAAACGGAAGAGGAAGAAGCAAATGACAGCTCTCTCGCAATTGATATGCCACACGAATGAGACGAAAGAGGACCTCAAGAGGCAGAAAAGAACGATGAGGGAAATGTATCGGATTCTCTTTCTGATGAAGATTTTCATTGGGACCGTGTAGTAAGCCCCCTCTACAGTTTTCCAACACCAACTTTATGCAACCATGTGGAATTTCTCGCAATGCTGCAAGTGAATCTGAAAAGTCCTTTGGAAATATATGCTACTTCTAACGCCCACATTCATGGAGTACATCGTACCTCAATGCTCAATGAGTGCATGCTACTCAAAAAATGCTTCTTTAGATCTAACTGTTGAGGAACTGAAAGCCTTTCTTGGCATTATCATCGTGGGGTTCAATACACTGCCCAATCTTCGACTTTTTTGGAGTACTGATATAAATTTCCACATTGAAGGAATTGGATGTATGCCTCTCAAGCGATTTCTGAAGATACGTTTCTTACATCTCAACGACATCAAAGCGCAGCCACAGAAAGGGGAACCGAATTACAAGACGCACAAAGTGAAACCTATAATAGATCACATCAACAAAACCTTCAGACTTCTTTTTCAATCCATCGAGGTATTTGGCAGTTAATGAATCAATGATTAAGTTCGAGGGGCGGAGTTCTCTAAAGCAATATATGCCCATGAAACCCGCAAAACGTGGTTTCAAAATGTGGGTGCTCGCCTGTTCTGTCACAGGCTACTGTTTGGCAGTTTCTTTGTATGAGGGAAAAGACGAGAGCACTGACCAATCTCTTGGAGAGTGGTAAACAAGCTAATTCAATGTTACGAAGGTTTTGGTGATTGTTTTTCGACAACTTCTTTTCAAATCTTCCCATGATAAAAAGGGTGCTCCAGAAAAAAATTTCGCCTGCAGTACTATTAGACAGACAAGAAAATTTTTCCCACATGCTCATCTTCGTTCAAAGATCTAAAAATGGGAGAGTGATTTTATTGCGGCGGGAGACATTGGAGTTGCTAAGTGGAAACACCGCGGGAAGAAATGTGTATTGCAATGCACAACGTTTCAGAGAAGGCGCAAGTTCTCCGAACGGACAAAGGGAAGAGAATCTGTGTCGTGTCCTACGAGAATAAAAGACTACAATGCATATATGGGCGGTGTAGACCACTTCGACCAGTTAGTTTCTGCTTATAATATCAGCTGGAAATCAAAATGGTGGATCAAGATTTTCTATTATTCCATTGATGCAATGACAGTCAACGCCTACATTTGGTATACGACTACTTATCAAACCGTTCACCCTCGGAAGAAATGCCTGACATCTAAAATTTCGCTCTTAGCCAGTGAACTTGTAGGCGGTTTCTATGCTCGGCAGAAGGGCCCCACACCGCAGAAAGGAAGAGGCAGAAAAAGAAATCATCCAGATGGACGTGCTACTCTGCCCAATGCCACAAGCTTAGCGAACGTTGGGGAGCACCTTCCATTGAAAGTAACAAGATGTGCCTATTGCAGCACATCCAAAGAGCAAAGACGATCCAATATCCAGTGCATGAAATGTAATGCGGCATTATGCTTGGAATGTTTCGCCCCTTTTCACAAGTCCTAAATGAAAAAAATTATAATTTTCAGAACTGTCATTTTGATTTTCAGCTGTTTGATATTTACCTAGAACGTTGGTCTTTGTCTATTTTATATGCCATTGTAGTAATTACCTGTATTATTCAATTACTAATCTTTATGAAATATAATACTGTATAATAATGTAGTCTTCGAAATAAAAAGTTTATTCGCAAGCAATGACAAGAAATGCGGTACATATTTGTACCAGTGAACATATAAAAAATTGTCCTAAATGCTCACTGATACACATATGTACCACCACGTTTCTCTTATCCTTGACACTTGAAAAGTGTAAAACTTCTCAATTACGATCAATCTCAACCAAAATAGTAGTTGTAAAAGGGCCACAAATTTAATGCCCCAGAGTACTGCCCTATAACGGGTTAAGTGGTATATCAACAAATAGTCTAATACTCTAGGTGGTGACATACCGTAGCTATGGTGTAATACACGTACATTTCTTCTGTCAGCCCTGTTAGCATGGATAGTCCCGCGTGTAGCTGCAGACTAACTTGCTGTAAAATGACCGATAGATTGTACGGATTGATAAGCACACTACTCAACTGACCCATACTTGCATCTAATGATTTTTGCAGTTGTTATACTAAACGTATTTCTAGTACGACCATTTCTATTTCTCGAATTGCCGCACTATATCACGCTTGCCTCTCAAGCGCTACTTGTGTATCCAGCAAGTCCGCTTCGACCCTGTTCAGTTGCAGTGAAAAATTACGAATGGAATCGTGAAATATCAGTCAAGTCGGCTATAGCCATCGCATTTTGCCTAGTAACCTCATCTAATGTGCGTATATACGTCAACTGATGGTCGACCGCATGTGTCACTCTTGATTCGAATGTATGCAGTTTATTACAAACGGCTGTTAAGCGCTTAACATCCCGTGCATCTGCAGTGCCAAATAAATATTTCATACCCTATCCGAGTACATCTATCAATCCTCTTCTAGTACGAACACTACTAGTACCAAGGTTTCGAGTTAGCATTTCTTCGAACAGTAATTTTCGAAAACTTTGCAAATCAGTCTCAAGTCCCCTGACCATCGTATCTAAACGGCTTACTTCCATTGGATGTCAAAAAAATTTTGGATTCTTCTGTATCTTTTAAAATTTTCTACTTTCCGTTCAGCGTTACGATGATTATTAATTTCAAGTTGCAATTCCTTATCCTGAGCCGCATTCTTATGAGTTGTCAACTTCAGTACCGATTCTGTTCTCAACGGGAAGAGAACTATCTTCCGTCTGTAGATCCCTGTGACTAGTGGTTGTAGCTGGTAAGCCACCCTCTGGCAATTTTGGCACGCATTCACCCGAACCGGCTTTACCGTCACTACTGGTGACGCCAACAGCAAAGGAATAGAAGTCTTAGTAAGAGGAACTTTTCTTTTTTATTGTTTAAAAAAATATAGTTATAATTCAAATATTAATCTTTTGATTTGTAATATTATTGAAAATATCCATCTCTATCCTTGACCCTCGACGTTCCGTAACAATTTGGTGGCAGCGTAGCGATGTTTCCGTATGGAATCTAGGGCCACTTCCTCGGAACTGGTGTCGTTTTGCGGCGTCTTGGGTACACATTTATGGCTCTCTGCTGCCTAGGCATAAATTCTACTGTTAAAGAATTTACATTTTTAATTCATGTATTGCATGTGTCGCATCCAGTAGCTTGAGGGATCCACGCGCTATGTACGCGAAATAGTAGATCGATTCTTTAGCAAGTATACTCGTATGGATGTTGGTAATATTGAGCCACAACCATAAGTTACGTAATTTAATTGCCGAGTCGTGGCTGGAAATTGTTTTTGCCGCAAGGCCAACGGGATTCAAGGCCCCAAATTATAAAATTTACATGTACGAGCATTCGGAGGGACTCGCGGTAGTTTGGAGACCCGACTCGTTAAACGGTTCATTCCTCCACACTGTGATTTCGATGTACTAGAAGTGGAACGAACCGACTATCTACCCCTGGGTGCGAACAACGGCATGTAGCAGATGAGTGTCACATATGAATGCGTAAAACGCCGGGAGGATAAATTATAAGCAAGTTTAGTTGTTGGTATGTTATGTTTATGCTTTTAATGTCTTCTATAATTTGTGCTCTTGTGATGTTCGTGATATATTGGAGTCACTGCTTTGGTACACTTACTGTCCAGTCGTATAGAATGAACAAGAGAACTCATTTTTCTGTTTACAAAAGCTTAGTTGTTCGCTCATTGACCGAGGGCTTGAGCTGAGTACACATGACTTCATTATTTTGGGGGAGAATTTGTTGGCTTTGTTACCGTAAGCGTATACGTACCTTGATAGAGACGATTTATTTGAACCTCTGTCACTGCTTCCCCAATCGAGACCGCAAAATGTAGCAAGCAGCTATTAGGGTACCCCCAGCAGCTTAGTGGTAACGTAGCCATTAGGTGGTGAAGAGGGCGTAAAGTGGTGCTGTCCGAAGGGACCGAGACCACCTCGTGCCTACTACCGAATCTTCGCCCGCAGACCGAACACTCAGTTCGGATTAGTAATTCGCGACAAAAATACAAGGGAGATAATAACAATGGCTACAACCACGAAGGATATGTGGGTAGCAAATTTAGTAAAGCCGTGGAAAGGAGACAGCAACAGCATTCCGGTTACAGAATTTTGAGTCTTAATGAAGCAGCCGAGATGGGAAGGCTGAGTTCAAAGGGCAAGGTCCACTTAGCCAGATTAAAATTAAGAGGCGCTACCAGTGTTTTATTCAGCAAATCACAATTGAGGGCTGATGACGTTGAGGAATTTCGGGCTGCATTCCTAAATCGATTTAAAGATAAGCACACTCACCAGTATCATTATGCTAGAGTACAGAACGCTTCCCAAGAGAAAAACGAGTCCCTAGATGTTTTTGGATCGTCTCCGAAAATTGTGTCAACGGACGATTCGCAGTAGCGATAATCCAGTAGAACAAGCTATTAACCAGGAAGCAGATCGGAAACTTCTGGCCGCGTTTATAATTGGGGTATAAAGAAAAAACCTATCGAACCCACATGCCTTCAAACCAGTTGTAGATGAGAACACAGACAATATGTTAAGAGCATTATTGAACCCAGCATGTCTCCTTGGAACAGCAATGTGACGGGAGCATCAAACATAGATTTGTAGCTAGTTACTCATTTATATCGTACCAAACTGTTTTGTGAAAATGTGGGTGCTGTAACACCCCACATTTCCATTTAAGGGGCGGGTGTTGTGAACGCACTGCTACAAAATGTATTGTTATTCCATGTACTAGCTTATTTAATTCAGTTGACTATATTGATTCCTAATTAGTCAAACCATACAACGGCTGTCTAAAAAAAGTATCCGACCTTGAATTTTCCCGCGCACAGTGATGCTAGGGCGGCGCCACTGTGCACAGCGGAAGGAGACAGCTTAATGAGCATGCTGGAATTTTTTCTCCGCGTTAGAGTGTGCCAGTCACTGCCCGCTGGCCGCCGAGTGAGGTGCTGTTATACGTGTTCGTCGGATTCGGGATTTCTCTCACGATGACTGAACGAGTTGAGCAAAGATACTGCATCAAATTTTGTTACAAGCTTGGTGATTCTCAAAGCGAAACAATTCGTAAGATTCAGCAGGTTTGGAAACGATGCTATGGGGGTAACAAATTAAGGAGTGGTTCAACCGATTCAAAAATGGCCGCACATCAGTGGAAAGTAAACAGCGTTCTGAGAGGCCACAAACCGCTCGGAATACAGCTGTTGTTGAGAGTGAAAAATCTGGTAAGGGGAGATCGTCGTTTGACCCTACGAGAGATTGCCGAAGAAGTTGGGATCAGTAAAGATTCCGCACATGAAATTTTGCGTGCAGATTTGAACATGCGCAGAGTGGCT
>Ga0268261_10001170_pt1 | contig 17652 bp, 5 predicted proteins | sample TergutNc150P1_FD_190353 | JGI IMG/M metagenome (GOLD analysis project Ga0268261, IMG submission 190353) | Nasutitermes corniger P1 segment gut microbial community from laboratory colony in Florida, USA - Nc150 P1 (SPAdes) (version 2) | ecosystem: Host-associated > Arthropoda: Insects > Digestive...
TGATCACTTGTCCAGAGGAGTCCTACCGACTGTGCTGCGTCGTTGTGTGTGATCTAGAAACATCAAGAATGGGTGCTCCATATATATATATGACATTAGTTGCCTAAGTGTTAAAGAGCAATATTTCCGCAAGAAGAATTGCTGCAGCGTGAAACTGGCAACTGATTTACATACAGTACCAGTTGTTAAAATTGGTAGATATTTGCACTTTATTTATATGTCTCTATGTCGTTGTGTTTACCCGCAAGGTCATCCTTATATCTATGTCACTCTATGTCATAGATGTTGTCAATGACCGTGCATAAGCAAATGTATCATGACTAACAAACTAAATAACGAATTAGCCGAAGAACTAAGTATAGGCCTTCGAAAGACTGCATTAACGATGCGACTTATAGACCCTTGGCCCTGTCCGCAAAGGACGTAGCGAGCCCCAACTAAGGGCAGAATAATGTAGCGCTGATTCATTTATTTCCATTGTCTGATAGCCATATTGATGTACAATGAAGAGAACAACACTAGACTCATTTTGTATTATATTTGGTTTTCGCTACCTATATTTTTTAATTATACTGCCTTTTGAAGGTTAAAGTTAATCTAAATTTTGTATTTAGATGAACGTTACGTCCTACCACAGGGCGTGTCCGTTATACAGACCAAACTGCTAATGCAGTGGGGAAATAATTATTCTTTGTTGTTATAGTCCTGCGAAACGGAATGAAATATGTGGGCAGAACGCAGAGTTTAAGAGTTGTGAGAAGGGTGATGCTTGCGTGGTAGTTACTTGCTCCATGGAGCAGAGTGTTTCTTGAGAAGCCAACCGGTTTTCAGCTAGTCAAGAAATTCCCCGCATTTTATGGAACCCGAAGGTTCATTACGGTATTTACAAGTGCCCGCCACTTGTCCCTACCCTGAGCCAGCTCGATCCAGTCTATGCCCCCAAATCCCACATCCTGAAGATCCATCTTAATATTATCCTCTCATCGACGCCTGGGTTTCCCAAGTGGTCTCTTTCCCTCAGGCTTTCCTACCAAAACCCTGTATAGGCCTCTCTTCGCTCCCGTGCATGGCAGTTACTATTGGGCTTTAAACGGTTAATGTTATGCTGCAACTTTACTAGGCGAAACTTGGGTATAAAAAAGATTTGCTCCAATAGCTCATGTGTACTGAATCAGTAGGTCTTTCAGACAAACATAATTCCTTTACATTTCGTAAGCAGTCTTCGTAATTAAGGTACGATGCTGGTGTTAAAACAGTGGGAGAGTTCTGTAAAAGTAAATGTTTTCCAGGAACCATCCACTTTGTGCTGAAGGTGATGGAACTGACAACCGAATTTCGATATTTGTAAACGTTTCGCGAAAGGTCGGCGCCATAAGCTGCTGATAGCTATGGCAGGAGGGGAGCGGAGAAGAGAAACGTTCTGCGTATTTTAATGTCTTTGTGAAAATAGTAGGTGTGATCCTTGGGTAAGCACCACGGCTTAAAGTTATACACGGAAAGTGGAAGCAAAAATCAACTGACTTGTGTTATCGGCGGTAGGGAATGTTAAGATTAGTTCACAGGTAACAGAACCTGAAATATGACTTCATTGTAATTTGAGCGGTACCCTGGGGGCAATTCATATTACGTTTTTGGTGGTGTTGCTCAGTTATCTAAAGGCGCCAGCTTATTTAATTAAACTATCACTCAACCGCTTTCTGTGTTACAGCTTTAAGTTTTAATTTATTCATCTATTCAATGTATCAGATTAGTTAAGTAACCTGAAGATCGGCTAATTGTAACACAAAATTACATATTGTGTTGTGCTATAATACCAGGTTTTTTATTCTTTATTTGTTGTCGTGCATTTCTTAAGCTGGCCCAGCATTCAAAGTGCCGAATTAAATTGAAAATTTTGCCTCTGTTTTATGCGTTTGGAATTAGGAAACAAGACATAAGCGGTTTTTGTAGGATTTTTTGGCTATATTTATTGCCGTATTGCGAAAGAGGTCAGGCCAATAAAACCCTTGCTACTTGAAATGAGTTCAGGGTATGTTAGTTTATTTTTATGTTACTATGTTATACTATATGGATTTGGGAAATAATTCAGATAAGTAATGGTAAATATTTGGTTCAGTACAATTAAATTAACATAATATATTTTCAAGGCTCCTGAATGTGGCTTTGCAGATTATTTTGTAGAGCAGAATTTCAGTAAGTACGAGTATATTAGTGACAGGAAGGATTTTAAGTCAGTGAGTATACCTAGAAATAAAACGTTTCAAGAGAACAATGAAATAATCCACGCAAGAGGTCTAAATCTTTCCTGGAATTAAAAATAATTTAGACTCTTGAAAAAAGTATTGCAAAACCACCAACTGGAAATGAATGCACATACATACATAATAAATATATTTATTTTTCCTTCTAAAAGAAACACGTGTCAGTAGATGTAACATATTTGGAGTAAGTTCTACGTATTTTGAAAATGCTTTATTTTCTGTTTTGGAAGCCTTACTGCCTAGATATTTATTTATTGGTGATAAAGGGAACATTTCTATTCCATATCTATTTTTGGAAAAAAACTGAATTTAAATAGAGCATCATAGAAAGAAATAACTTACTTTTTCTTATACTTTACTAGTTGTTCATGATATAAAAATATTTTAAATGAATGTCGCATCCTACTAATATATACATTCTAAACATCCTAAATATTTTACTTAAGTCAAAACGTTATCAAAAAAGTTTATCAAATTTTGTTTTTTTCTGTGTAGAAGTCTCATCGGGTAAAAAGACATTGAATATGGTCTTCGAGTTTAAATGTTGAAACCAGCACCAAATTTAATAAAAACATTTTTAGCAGTTTTGTAGTTGAATCGCGAAGACGGATATACAAGCACTTTAAAACATGAAATTAATTTCATGTACATCGTGTAAAATATATATATTTTTTTCAATTACGACGACAGCTGTTTTTGAAAGCATTAAATGGGGCAGTCCGCTGCTTCTCACACCTTCCTTGTTTCGTATAAAGAACCACGCTGGCATTTTGATGTGACAAAATGCAGTGGGTGGCGACAGTACTTAGGTCCTTGACAAAGTAGAAGAACACAAAGATGAACTGGAAGTTTTTACAGAATTTATGAACGTTTTAAACCAAATCTGAAGTGTTTATAGTTAACATCTAACTCCTTTGTTTTTAAGATTTACTGACAGATTCACAATCCTAAGACCCCGTCTAATTTTGTATGTGTATATAATAAGGTGCAGAAGTCAGCAAGTAAGGAAATGAGGCAGCAAAATGCAATGAAATACCCGGTAGAGAGATGTGCTTCCTGTATGTATCACTAGACAGGGAACAGCAAAACCCAAAATGAGTGTTTATGTATTTTTATATTTGTAATGTACATTATAGCCGCATTAAATTTGAAGTAGTACCCTGGATAGCACAGCGGACATAGTGTTAGGCCTACAGGCTGGATGACGAAGAAATCTTGGTTCGATTTCCTTCAAGGTAACGTTATGTCTTTTCTCCAGCGTGTTTAAACCGGCTGTAGTGTCCAGGTAGTCAGTGGGTGCCGATAGTCTCTCTGCTAAGACAAGTTGTCAGGGGAGTGAAGCTGACCCCTTGCCTTTATTTAATGTCTAGGTAAAGAATATATGGAGCTGAAAATCTGGTCCCCAATCGTGACGAAAACAGGAAAAAATCTGCATTTAATTTTATTAAATTGAAGGTATGTACAAAATATTCACATTTGAGGGCAGAATAAGAAAATTGCTCTGATAAATTGGCCTATCATTTCAAATATTTTGTACCGAAATCCCTTCAGCAAGAGTTTCAATCAAGCGCTTATTATATTAAATTTATAATTCCATTCCAACACTAGTATTTTAGAATGTTAGTGACAATGAATATATGAATATCGAGAATTTAAAAGTTAGGGTTTGAATTTGATATATCCGAGTAAGAAGCAATAAAAATATCTCCCGCACATTATTTACAAATAAGGACTTCTTTCACTCAAATTATCCTACAAATATCTTAATTTTTCGCATGAGCTGAAATTTGTATTTTAATCTTATAAAAGATTTGAGAATCTTAGAGTATTACGTCACATGAAAGAAAAAAAGGATCATTTAGAAATTTGGAATAATATGTGATTTGTACATATAATAGTTATATGCCTTTATTACTTTCATACTGCATAGCTATTAGTAACAATGAAATAGAAAATACACGAACAAGCACTTAGAACATTCCTTCAACTGAAATATTTTACCTATTTCCACATTAACATAACAATTTCGCCTCCACTGATGTTCACCGTCATTCTGTTTTGCAATGGTACATTCGCAGGCGTCACGATTTGGGACTACAAATAAATATTTAATGACATAATTATAAATAGAAACAACTTTTTCAGGTTCTAATGCTCAGAGCTTTAAAATTTAAAAGTTTTTTCTTTGTATATTTTATAAAATTTAGCTTACAGTTAGTGGTTAATCGTTAAAGTAAACTAACAACTTGAATACTGAAACTGAATGTCAGAAATGAAGTTTTTGCAGGTGTACTGGTAAATCGCTTCGTCTTGCAGGTGAAACTGCTTCAGTGGGTAATCATATTCCGAAGTTTCAACGCAAACAAATATCACCATCTTCACAGACAGATTAAGTCCTTTATGGAGGATCTATTGCCTGTTGACGATGAAGACATCAGGTTGCCCAAAATTTCGAAATCTAATTACTCATGAATTAGCGTCGTATTTCAGAAGAACAAAGTACTCATTATACGAAAAAGGTAAAAACAGATGGTTCTGAAAATTATAAACTGTGTATGAGGAGGTAATGGGGTAACATATTTTCATTGAATAAATGTGATAAATTTGGGTTGGTGGACTTTTATTGTAATTAATAATTTATACTTTGAGGGTAAAGAAGTGAAAATTTTTACACACAAATATTAATGAAGGTTTTTAGAGAAAGTTTTTAAAATTTTACTTACATTGTACTGAAGAATGTGTTGGAATGGTGAGTTTTTTAACGGCTGATGCATTATTTCCAGCCATTCTAAAATCACAAACTGAATTTTGTAACTGTATTTTCTTTACACACCCTGTCCTACATTGGTCCTATCATGTAGGCGTAATGTGAGATTAATTGCGTAATTCTTTTTGATGTGTGATTTGCTCTCATGCAATCAACTGGCCTCGCGTCCGTATATTTTGCAAACCACTGAAATGGAAGTTCACTTGCATATTCTGTTTTATCATTAACCTTTCTACGCAACACAGTTCATGTAAATTAATTCCCTAACATGTGTTTTCACCTCACATGTACTCTGTTCTCCTCCAGTACTGCCTGCATGTACTTATGTTTTGAGTGGGCGGAGTTAATTTACCGTTTGTCAAACAAACTGTACACGCTGCTTCCACGAAATTCTCCAGTATCAGGCTTGTAATGACCCAGGTCTCTCCATGAAAGTTTAATGAAATCCTCTCTGCCCACTGATCAAGTACAAGAGGTTTACACCGCAGAATATTATTTTGCGGAAATCTTCCTTATTGTAAAATTACATCCCATCTTATTCTATTTGATTCATGTAGGTATGTTATGCGTACCTTTTGGTGCAGTAAACTTCGCAGACATTGTCACTTGCTATGTGCTACGCACAGTGAAACAATGCAAAGTGTTGGTTATTGGAAATATTTCATTTTTCATTTAAGATAACAGCGTTCTGCTATATAGGAGCGGACTTAGAGGAAACACAGCGTAACAGTACTATATAACTGTAAAATCACACAATTTTGGAAATAACTCTTTCGACATTGCATTCTGATTTCAGGTGAAGTTTATATAATCAATGTTGAATATACAAGTAACACACAAACACATTCACACCTTATTTTTCGTAACTGAGTAACTAACTGACTGACTGATTGACTGACAAACTAACTAACTCCTTAGGAAACTGAAGGTTCTCCAACTATTAGAGCAATTCCCCGCATTCTGTAGAACTTCACCTTCGTTGTCTTGTTCAAAAGGGTTTGCCACTTGTTCCTACACTGAGCCACATGAAACCTGTCACGCTGCCTCATCACACGCGATTCATGGTTCTTGTTCATTATTCACAAAATATAAAAATGATTTTGATAGAAGGTTGTCAACTACGTTACTGATACATGCTAAACGTACAAACATGTTAGACATGTTTTAGACTACGTAAGTGATTTACTGGTGTTCCTATTTGTGTGGGATTAATAAATTTTTATTCTTACATTTCCAGAGAAACTAAACGTTGGCTTCTGTCAATGGCGTGCTTGTGTTCCGTCCAAATGTTAGTGATGGAAGTTACAACACTAACACGTTATGATTGAGACGTTTCCCATCCTATTTCGACGTCATGCTCTGTGATAAAGAGAAGTAATTTAACCCATGAGATTAATTTCGGGACAAATTCAGTATTTTTTACATCACTTAAAACCCCGGAAGTGATGTGTCCCGAGCGGGTTTTTGAACTGCTATCTTATTGTCGAGGATCCTTATAAACTTTATGAGTTTTAGATGAGGTGGCCGCTGAGTCGGCATTGAATAAATGTATCATCGCAATTTATTGATACATTATTTTACTATATAGAATATGTAGTAAAACATCAGCTGTGGATATATGTGCATGTTAAGACAAGAACAAGACGCTGAAGTTTTTACGAATTGGGTATATTTCAGGAAAGACATGAGTCATGTTAAAATTTGCCACATATTTAGATAAACTTGGAAGTGACGTATTTTCGTAAATTTCTCTAAATTTACATTGAAATGAGCGACATAAGCAAGAGCGTTTAGTTTTAGCAGTTCCGGCGTGGGAAACACTATAATCTCTCCAAAACACCAAATCATATGCATGTGGGGGTCTACAGTATGATATAGTTCATTTTCATGACGACTGCTGGTTGCCTTCGCTCCTTGTACTGTTAACAACTCTGCCATTGTCTCGTATTATACAGTATAGCGGAAAATTGTAAGATTTTTATTGACTAATCAACAGAAAGGACTCGGAAGGAAGCATGTTCGGCTGATTCGAATTATATTCTTGAATTTCTTGGTTGGAACAGAGGAAAGCAAAGAAAAGCTCGAGGAATCGAAACAAGCACTGCTAGAATTCAAGAATAAACTTTACCTCTGAAGATAGTTTTATAGATCACGTTCGGTTATGATGTGATTATGAGATTTAAGTCTATGACGAAGGAAAGTAATAAAGAAGTGTTCACTCTTATTCTCGTTCCTGCGTCAAAAGAAAGTACTTTAAACACGAAACGAAATAAATCTTCTTTATTTGACACACCTTCCCTTTACTTCCATAAATTTTTTTAATATCGCCGTGTAAAACCATTAATACTCGAATCCATTATGGACTGAAACTAAAAAGTTGTTTAAACTTTCAGTAAGAAAGCTGTTAAAAGACATCTGAGAACTTTACACTATTATTATCCAACTGCACCCTGATACAAGTAATAATCAGTGTGAAATTTGTACACCTGTTATGGCCTGGGAAATAAGAGCAGACACTTTGGTTGTGGTGTATGAGAAGCATAAAATACTGAACAGACTGGCTGACTGTGTAGTATTGTTTTGACAGAATCCCATGATGCATCTGGAACCACCGTATATTAATTTATTCTAAAACCTTTAAACCCAATATTCCCAAATATTTCTCGTTACGTATGTGAGAGTGTATTCTATAATAAACTTATTTTCCTTATTTATGTGCGAGAGAATATTGAATGGCATAATCTACTAAGATTCCATTATTCCTGGATATAATCTTAGCATTCTTGGACTAACCTGTAGATATTACCTTTACACCAGTTTACATGGCATTGTATGGCCCACAAAAATTGAACTCTTCATCTCAGACTTCGCTTCACTACATCGCACTTTCTGTTGACCGATGATTTTGTAACAGGCAACTGTTTTTCCCTTCCAATAGATCATAACGTTTTCTTCAACGTTTCCTACAGCTGTTAGTTCATATAGGAACGATACATTTTTTTTTTGAAAATTCAAGAAGCTAATATTTGTTTATGTTTACTGGAATATTTGTGATTTTGCAGTCGATTGTGACATCGGTTTACACTAAAAAATTAATTATGTAGCACGTTACAAATTTCCAAAGTTAACAACAGCTGCACTTGAAGTATTACATTTTAAGTTTACCTTAATTTATTTAAAGACGCTCTGAGTTGTTTTTTGTTTTGCGTCAAGGTACAATGTTCGATAGACTGGACTGTGATGTGGAAGGAAGTAGTGTGACTTTTTCACTGTTATACCTTGGCGTTGCTCTTGCGGAGCTGATAAAAAACCACAAAAAGTCCTCAGGCAGGATACACGATATCTGCGCCGGATATTTTTATATCTACTCTCTGTTGCCTTACTACACACCGTTGGGCATATGTGCTTACACAGAACACTAAACTCATAAAAGATTCCTGCTGCTAACTGCCCATACTTACACCTACGTAGTGTCACGAGATCCCGAGCCACACGAATCTCACATACAATGTTACAACTTCTGCATGACTGCCTAGAAGACATCCAGATAACTTCCAAACTATTGTATCGGATTTCGTCCACGATAACGAATCCGACGCATGAAGTCGATATATTCAATTATCGATGAGGTTCCATGACGACTTACCAGGTAGAATACCTTACATGGCAGAAACCTCAAGATTACCTGATGCTTTGACCGAGGATAAGGCTTTAATCTAGCACAACGAAGCCAGACACTGTGTATATGTCGAGGTTCAATACTCTGTATCAAGTTTAACTGTAAACGGATCCAGATCCAAATTTCCTTCTTTTCACTGTATTCAGTGAGAAGGGGTCAAGGGGGGTTGGCCGGGCCATACCGGGTTCATCATGTTACTGAGAGGCGACATTGGTGGCCCTAGGAGAGCTCTAGCTATTCTCCAGGGGTGGTAGACGCGGATTTTAGCCTCTCACCGCCGCGACCCGTGGACGTTACAGCAAGGGGCAGGATTGGATAAGATATCCTGTGCCACTACAACCAGAGCAGGTTACAGGCTGCCCTTCGTAAGAGACATAGCCCCATTACTGGCGATCATGGGGTGCGCTGGGGACGTGTTGTTAAAGCGTAATAGCGACAAGACGAACTACATTAGCCACCAGATTTTCGGCATATATCTGCCCACTCTGCCGCTTTTGTCAACCGCACCGACCCTTAGCTATTCATGATCCAGTGTATAACCTCATGGGGAACTTGGGGCAGCCAATTTGTGGTGCGCACCTTCAGCACGAACCTGTGAAGTTTCGCTATTACGATGCTTATATTTTACCTGTTACGTATTCTAAGGAAATTATAATCCATAGGTGTTGCGTTCTGGATATTTATGTAGGCTTGTCTGTTGGACACATCAATTTGTACGATAACTTCTTGACTAACGACGGTTGGGTGTAAATCCTTTTGATCCCTTCGTGCATCGCAACGGCCCATATACGAGAACTCCTTAGATCAAAACAGCAAACAAGCCTATTCTGGCTGTCACTCATAATCAAAACCACCATTGGCTTATGATTATTAGAATAACAGAAGAAGAACACAATCACACGTAAACAAACTACTCTACTTTCATTAGACGTAGTAAACTCTACATACAACTGTCCGACTCGTTCGGCTGTCCATACACAAGCACAAAGTCAGTACCTCCCTAATGGCAAGCAGCAACGTTACCGCCTGAACCAGCCTGCTTGGTCCTTGGTCACAGACCCATTAAATACACAGGTCTACTAAACTGAGTTAGTAACATTAAGGCAGTATAGAACTTGCAATCACGCCGATTACTTTAATTTTGTTTGATTAAATATTTGTAAACATTTAACCCCACTGAGCAAAATCTTGTTCGAAGAGTCGAAAATTTCCCTGCACTTTTTGAAACTTGAAACGTAAATATTTTGTTCACAACGCAGTTCCTCAGATTTATTTTAATAAAATGTTTTATCGGCGCCCTACCGTTCCCACTTCCTCACATCCATGTCGGTTTTTCGACCAAAGTGTTGGCGTGTTTGTTATCCGTCTGCAACTTGCAATGTGCTCCTCTCGCTTTATGCTTCTCAGTGTCATCATCGCAATGTTTGATAAATAGAAAAAAGTTACGAAAAATTCTACTAAGCAGTTTTTTTGTGTTCTTTTAAATTACTGTCCCTTAGACCCCAATAGATTTACTCTCTTTACATTCTGTTCTCAGACAACTAGAAGCTATATCCTTCACTTTTGGCGAAAGACCACATTTCACACACGGAACATGTTTGGTTTCAACAGAGAAAATTAAATAGATCACAGTTGCATATTTGAATAGCAGGTAGCTGAATGCAGTTTATTAAGTTACTTGAAAGTCGTGGTACGTTAATTTTATAATGAACTTTGTGTGAACATGTGGAACTGTTTTAGAGTTATGACCGTTTAAAGACAAAGTGCAGACCTCTTTATTTAAAGAACCAGTTCGTACCGCGCTGTAAACACTTTTTATTTCGGTTATAAAAACCAACCAGTTTATGGTGTAAGTGGCACAAGTCGCTGTTTTTTTTAAAGATAAATGCAAAACACATAAATGCAGTGTGGGCAGAGCGTACAATTGTTGAATATTAAACCTGTTGGTGTATCACGTAACCAGTAGGCTTTAAAAGGTTAATAGAGTTGCCACATGACTGTAATTAGGGAATGACTCATGAGGCAGCAATATAAACTTCACAGTTTAGGAATTAACATTTAGAGTCTGATTGTAATCTATTGGATGGACAGGTCCCTGATGGTAATCCCTGAATTGCCCATCAGGTGTTATTAACTATTTCGGTGTCGCATTTGCATCTGATGACGATAAAAGCTTTTTTAAATCAGCAGTGTGCTCGAAACAGTTAAGAGACACAATGTGTCAAATGTTTCAAGGGTTGATTATTCTGAGCTTCTAGATGGAGTGTGTATGATTGCGGTGTCTATGAGCAAAGCCGCGGGGTTGGAGGGTTTACAAGGCAAAAGCCATTATCTTTGTTAAGTAATCACAGATTGATAAGATATGATGTTATGTATACTAAAATTTAAACTAACTTACCCATAGATATTTACCTCAATAATTTAATAAATATTAAATTGATCAGATAAATTAACACTGACCTGAGATTTAACTCACATGCAGCATCAAAATCCAAAATCAATTCAGTTCTGAGCCACTTAAATTCTTCATCATGTACTGGTAACCTACATATTTCTGGAGGAATAATTTTAATACTGGCCTGCCGTCCCCTTCTCCATGTTCCAGCTATCTGCTTTCTTTAGAGTTTCCCAGCAAATGTTCTGATCATTTGTTTATTATTCCATTGAAGCGGCTTGACCGACCTTTCTGATGTTAGACTGTTACAGCAATACCGGCACACGTCCATACAGCACTTAGTCATCGCTGTGATTATACCCTCACTTAAGCCTTATCCTGCTAACGTGGAGAATATGGTGAGCTCCTAATGTTGCCAGCAAATGGCAGATGGGATTTAGCTCGGCGTTTAAAGGGTTAATACCCATCAGGTCTTGGCCTTCATTAGTCAGTCAGTAGTAGTTATAAAAATGTAATTAAATTCGGAAGAAACGAGTGAGAATACAGGCAGCATAATACCCCTGACAGGGTGATGTAGTGATAAAAATGTGGATTTTTGTCTAGGATGAATTAGTTTCAAATCTGAGCCTACTTTTTGGCTGCGAACGTCCTTCGTCTCGTTTTAACCTCTTTGCCTTATATCAAGTTATTCATAGAGATATATTTACACATTTATGTTATCAAGTACAGGTAAAATTTTAAAAAGTCCACCCCACGACAGCCTACAGGGAAAGTAAACGTATCTCTCATGCAATTCTCAGCTTCGGCTCTAGATTAAGCTGAGAGGTTAACATCACGCTCCGGTCGGTTTTCTCTGGAGGAAAGAAAATCGATATGCATTGAATAGGAGGCTTGGTGAGGCACAGAGTTTTTATGCACGTTTTGGAGAAGACAAAACCCCTTTCCTTCCCGAAATAGAAAATAGGATATTTCAACTCGACGTGCGCTATAACAATTGTGCTATTCCGATTTCTTTCATGTAGAGGAGCAGGAACGTTTACTTTCCCACACTTCTAAATAATACGGAATATTTGTGTCAGTATTTTAAGTAGTTTTGCACAATTACATTACAAATACAGTCATTTTTCTTTATTTTAAGAAATTCGAAGCTTCCTGCATGACTGTTCATACACTTCACTAATTAATGCTGTATAGAACATTGGAAAGAATATTTATGAAAAGCGTTTTTCACCGAACAGACTTTCTTCCTTATTATAGAGAAAGAAATTAACAAATCCAAATAATGTGGAGGATTCTTTCAATAATTTCTTTGTGTTATATATTGAAAACTTGAATTTACGTCAAGTGGTGAAAGGATTGCCACATTGCTTTCACGGAAATCACCTACTTGCAATTTTGTTGTCTTCAAATTATTCCAGCAACTGAAACTGGGACAAAAACACAAGAAATTTGCTCAGAACAAAGAATTATTACGTTTCGATAAAATGGAAACTAAACTTGCACATCTCAATTATTCACCCATTACCCCACATTTGTGATTGTTTCCTGTAAATATAATGTAAATGTAATGTTTTCCCTGATCATCCAAAGCTCTCCATAGAAAAGTCACTTTGCAAAGAGAAGAAAAAACCGTTTGTGACAAAATCTCAGTTTTAACCATTTTGCACAATTGGTTAAGCCCATATTTACATATTATTAATATAATTTGGCGCCAGGAGAAGGACGTTCCTGAAAATGCCGCCTTCAGTGCCAAAATACAGGCCATTCGAAATCGTAATAAAAAAAAAATAAAAATAGAGGAATTTTCTGCAATTTGGCCCAAGGTATCTGATTGCGTAAATCATCACATCTTTCTAGCTAAAAAATATTTTTATGGCTGTCAAGGAACAAGTGCTGTATTTCACACTCAAAAGTATTAACGAAGCAATATTATGGGTAAGAGGAGCGTTACCGCAGCAAGGCTTGCTCTACTGACAAATATTTCTGTCCTTTCAAAACAATTTTTTCTGTTTGAAAACATCTTCTTAGCAAGTACAATGGAAATATGATACAATGTTTGCAGTCGCTTCTCTACGTACTGCATTTAAGTAATTCTGGCCTCCGTGATAGATATTTCTTCATTTCAAAACGCGTATAGGGGCACTTTACACCGCAGCGACCGCAGTCACTTTTTTCCCTGCTTATGGGTTATTTTGAGGTTATGTAACTATGTTATCCTGCTGTGTGCACGTGTGACCACTGGTTCTGATTTCGAGTTTATTGTCGAGTTTTCGAACAGTATGCGATATTCAGGAATGCAGCATGGAGTTATACTGACTCGTACTGTCAAACAGGTAAGTAAAGACATGTAAGGCACGAATATTTGGTATTTTTCGTAGTGTAGAAAAGTTATAGACTAACATAACCATATACTGAAAGCAAATATCTACGAAACAAGTAGGCGTGATCATAGTGTTTTCGTGCTTAATTTTCATCGAAGTTTTATTCTATGTTTATTTTATTTTCAAACGGAGCACTTGCTGAAATTAACCACCACTAGGCTTTCAATTATGTGTCCTTGCAGTATATTTTGTTGCATTGTGTCTGAAGTTTTGTTTTCCGCCTTATTTAACATCGTTTGATAAACTGTCTAGTTTATAGATTTGAACATCGGTATGACTGTGTAAAGTACACAATGTGGAATGAAGTGGATGATATCTATTTTGGGGTAGGGTTCTACCCTGGAATCCACATACAAGACTGAGAATCATTATACTAATTCTGTTTCATAAGAGCTGGTCTCTGGGACGATATTCGAAACTGATTTATTCAGCGAAATTGCCTTGCAGAAAATGGGATGATTTTCCTGTGCAGGCCATGAAGGCACGACATGAATATGGCTCCGTCTCCAGTCCTTCGTAACCTCACTAGTAAGTGGAGGGGAGTGGTAAGCTTCACGTCTGTGTCGCATTAAACCCTAGGAAAGGATTCACAGTACCACGGAATAGGAGACGCTCAGCAAAGAGACATACGAATAAATAGACATTCAATAGAATAAGGCATACAGGAGTCGACGAAGAGTATAGTGATAGCAGATATTTAGCATAATGGGAGAGCATGTCTAGAGTAGTGACGTCTGTTCAAGTTATTGGACTCTTCTTGTATGTGACACTATACTTTGTTATGTGGTGTAAATTTTCCGTAAAGATTTGAAAAACCGCTGCCTCCAAAGTGTTACTAGTGTTTGATGGCCAATTACCTTCTTTAATTACAGAAATATTTTCAAGAATTTGTACGTGTAACTCAGTTTCATTTTTAAGATCACAAAATCTGTTTAATGTATACGTTCATTGAAGAACGGGATTTCCGTATGTATGCAGTACTCGCTAAATTATCCATTTTGTTAATTCACCCATCTGCCTAATCTCTTACCCACTTATCCATACACCAACACAAACATCAGTACATCCACTCAATAGTCGCTCACTTCACCACCCTTCCACTCGCCAATACAAACACCCACTCACACAAATGTTACATTCTGTCTGAGTAGTTATAGTTAATGTAATTATTCTTCCTCCAAGGGAAATATAAAGTGTATTGCATCGTGGAAGTTGACTCCTTAAACTGCGCCTTTTATTTATTAAGAAAGAGCTGGAAGGTTTTGCATACACTCAGTAATATTTTCTCCTGAAATTTTCTGTTCTAATAGAATTGTAAAATCTTTGTTATCAAAATGAACGGTCTTTCCCCTTACCACCGCATCTAACACCGTGTATTGTTCGTTCCTACATAGCCACACTGGACCTTTAAGACATCAATGTTCTTTACTGCACAAAAGATATTTTTTGAATGTAATGTCATTAAATTTAATTGGATTCTGTATTAGTAGAGCCTCTTATATGACAAGTAGTTTGGGACAATATAATACTACTTAAGGTTCAGGGATGAGTCGATGCGCAACGGTTGTAGTGCGGTCTGTATATCTCTTTCTGTCATATATACTTACCTCCAATAATTTACCAGGTCCGTACAGATCTTCCTTTGTGTAAATGCTTGGTTCGCAAAAAGGAATTTATGATTACTGAGGAAAATGTAATGTTATTTGAAGTACCGTCATAAGGATACTGGCCGTAATTTTCCTGAGAAGTGAATGCTTATAAGGTTATATATGCTTATATATGCCGAAGTATGTTTTATGAAACAAGGTAGAAACGACTTTTCGTCTGTCTCTTTGCGGACGGTAATTCATAACTACCCGTCAGGGGACAGTGTAAAACTTACTTGAATCGCACGATAAATATTATTTACTTTATCGCTCTTTTGTTTTATTGCTAATTGATCATTATCACTTAACGCCTGACTTATAATGAATTATCTCATAGGTGGCGTAGTGGTTAAGGCACTGCGCTACTAGTCGGAGGGTCTCGGGATCGATCCCTGTTACTGGGGATTTTTTCCTGGGCATCAGACAGTACCATGTGCCCTGGGGTCTACTCAGTCTCTAAATATTAGTACCAGGATATTCCTGGGGGTAAAGACGGCCGGTGCGTAAGGGTGACGACCTTACCACCTGCATGTGTCGAGTGTCTAGAAATTCTGGAGCCTTAACCTACCAGAACCCCAAAGGCCAGTAGGCCTGTAGTGGGATTACTTTACCTTACATTATAGCAGGCGTTGCATGAGTAAATATTTCCGCCGAATTCTTGACCTTTGGACGAATTTCGGCATGTTCCGTTTCGAAATGATATGTCTGCACTTTTAATGCAGACACAGGCCGTCCTGACAGGAATCTGAAAATCCTGTTTAATATTATAAAAGGGTCTCAAAATTTCTTCATGAATAATCATCTCCTTCATCGGCACCAAGTAGCATGCGAGTGGATAAATCGTATGTAAATAAACACATCAGTATGTATCTTGATTTTTTAAAGTTAAATTTTGTTGTTGTGTAAGTAGGTTGGAAGTTACGCGGCTGGACATGTTATATTTTAATCGACTGAATTTCAGCAGTTCCTGCAGTATATATTAGCGGCTTGTCATATTAAGGGACGGCGTTCTTTCCACAGAGGGTGTTTCGTAATACTGTCATAAAAGAGCATCTGATATGTCCTTATTCACAAATCTGTGTTAATTTTCTGGTTGTTACAATACGGAAATGTGATTAGTGCGAGGTAGCAGCGATTTTTTTTTTGCGCATTTGCGAAGCTAGCAAACAGCGATCATTATCTGCGTGTTGCATGTCTGTCTGTACATTCGTCCGTATGGAATATATTAGCTCCAGCTAGACAGATTTATGTGAAATTTTATATTGGTGGGTTTCATTAATATATGCCGATAAAAATTAATTTGCTTAAAATCGCATGAAATTAACCGTCAGTTGCAGTTCTACGTACGTTTGTGGCTACTTTGTTTACTATTGTTATTATAGATGCCGTCGATAGTAACCGATAATGATTGAAATCGATACGGTCTGCCTTATTTCTTCGTGCAAATAACACACACACAAACACACACACACACATATATAATTAAAAAATAAAAATCAGGGCGGAGTTTGTGTCTGTAGTTGATTTTACTGGTCGGACAGCGGAAAATGAGTATAGTTCAAATTTCAAGATCCGGAGTTAGTCATTGTTCCATGTGAGTGAACATAGAGGCCATTCTTCTGCAAATAGTTAGCTGACACAACTGGATCTTTCACTTACATTTCTAAATTCATTAAGGGATACATACCTTGCTACAAAACGCTTAACTCCACATTACCATTTTCTTGGCCAAGAATTCTCAGAATTTATACTAAGCAATGGAACCCACTTTAACTCAGTAAGCTCAGAATACATTATTTGTTAAAATCGTAAGTTGTGCTTCAGATTTACGACTTTGTCTCTAGGTGTTTCATTCTTTGCCGGATCTTTGCTCATGTAGTCTTTACGAAAGGCCGTGAAATTTTTAACATATTTCTTGCTAATATCAACACTGGTATACTATATTAAAATAAGCATTTTTATTATTAATTATAAAAAAATATTTATTAAAATTAAGCACAAACACTCTGCATTTATATTGATTACCACAGCCCTGTGAAACCGTTTACATTCCTTTTCACAAAAACGCTGAAGAAATCTAAGCTGTTTATCTGTCATGAAGACCACAAGACACGCATAAAAATATTCGCCTTGGAACGTACTGGCATAACACATGTCATGGGCGGATGGTCGTGCCTGGGAAAAGCAGGTTGCCAGGTCGATAATTCTAAAACACTACAGGCTAAGGATTGTGTTTGACGTTGCAGAAATTTTAAATTAGGTGCGATGTTTTGCACAGTAAGGCCGACTGCAAGACCGATAATGAAAATATCATTAAGACGGAGCTGCAGGTGCCGGTATATCTACAAGCCGTTAACTAGATAACATCCGTCAGATGATAGTATGTATGTATGTACGTATGTATGTATGTATGTATGTATGTATGTATGTATGTATGTATGTATGTATGTATGTATGTATGTATGTATGTATGTATGTATGTATGTATGTATGTATGTATGTATGTATGTATGTATGTATGTA
>Ga0268261_10001171_pt1 | contig 17645 bp, 10 predicted proteins | sample TergutNc150P1_FD_190353 | JGI IMG/M metagenome (GOLD analysis project Ga0268261, IMG submission 190353) | Nasutitermes corniger P1 segment gut microbial community from laboratory colony in Florida, USA - Nc150 P1 (SPAdes) (version 2) | ecosystem: Host-associated > Arthropoda: Insects >...
TTATTATTATTATTATTATTATTATTATTATTATTATTATTATTATTATTATTATTATTATTATTATTATTACATGGTTTTAATTTTAATGGCGGATTGACGTGTCGTAATTTGGGTTAGTCAAGAATGTGAGTGCCTGCGGTTTACCTGAAATAGTCCCGGTTATTTTGCATTTCATGAATTCGCATTTAGTTATTAGTGATACATTCTGACTGGCTGGTAATTTTGCCTACGTTCGTGCATTTATGTATGAACGTAAGCATTTAGAATTAACTTTTAAAAAATGACTGTTCTTTATTCATTATGCCTCTCATGTGCCGGCAGACATAAATGTCTATTATGGGTTTTCTATTAGTTATTTGTAAATTAATCTCTATGCTTTGGACACATTTTTTGCTCAAGTGTGACTGATCCACCATGTATCAGGAACCTGTCAATTAGCATTCAGTAGCCGAACGTGTTAATTTTCACCCAGCATCAGGCTTACTGTTTCTAACTAACCTTGAGTCGTTAGGTGATCTGTTGTAGGGTCATGTCTGTGGTCCCTTTCCCTTACCGATTTTTGGAATATATTCCTATGTCGACTTCGAAATTACTTCCGAAATCTTTTTAAATATATGTACGTATATTATTCGCTCTATATATTTTCATCTGCGTTAAAGCCCTATCTAAACCGTTCCTATTGGTTTATTTTGTGGAGATGATCTAATTCTTGAATTATCTGTTGCTGTGTGGAACATATAGTGAGCTGAAAGTGTAATACATTATACAGCGGAAACGAGCCTATTGTGGGACAGTTCCATAATAGGAGACATCTCATTTTTGGCAAAAGACCTGATGAATTTTTTTGCTGTAAACATGTGTGCTGCTTCTTTGGGACCCGGAGGCTTATCACTGAGGAACAGTATGCTGTGTGTCACAGGAGCTATTGCTTGGAATAATATTTAATATTTTTAATTTGCATGTTTTTACAAGGCTGTGTAATCTTGATTTTTTTCTGTAGTAAATTACAATGTTTTGTTTCTTTTCATTTATCCATGGCTACCACTCAGTGACCTATATTATATGCTGATTGATTTTTTTTATCAAATGTTCATGCTACTTTTTTATAATTTACAACTCAAATGGCAAAGTTTAAAATAGGACAGTGACTTATTTGGCTACCAGTAATTCCTCAGCATGCTTGAAAGGCTTTACATCAGAGAATGCGGCAAACGTTTTGACATCTGTGAACATGAAGGAAGGTAAAATTAATTCCAGTCTTACAGATAAAAGAATATTTGAACAGAAAGTACGATGCAGCACAAACACAATAAAATGGTCATTATGAGGGGTAAGAAAACAGTGGCAATTATAGCGTTGGCAGGAAGGGCAAACAGTCACTTTAGACATGAGTGTGAGTGCTACTAGAGCAAACGTTCCTCTATTAATTTTGGTCCGATGAAGAAGACATAAAATGTGTGGTTATGGGTGGAGCACTGGCGGCCTTAAATTCGGCTTATATCCAGGCGGTTGGATGCAGGTTGATATGTTTCATAAATAGTTTGATTTTTTGTTCACTTGTTTAGGAATTCGGAGAATAACGCTTCGTTTTTGTAGTCATTATTCAGAGACCACATTGAGATGTGGTAGATAAAATCCAGGGAAGGCAATGATGGAGGAGATGTTGCCATTATTAGTGTCTACCCCTTCTGTTTTCTATACTCAAAATGCCAGCACTCGCCTCTGGTATTATGGCGTCCTTAAAAACATTTTATGAACAAGAGATGGACACGTGGTTAATCAACGGTCCTGTTTGTGTTGTTGTAATGTGCAGGTTGTAAAGTTGTAAGTTTCAGTATGGAGAAGTTTATTGTCTCATATATTGACACAAGTTGGATTTAATACACAACTGACATATTAAAGTGCTATTTCAGATGAATGTTACGTCACATTGTGCCTCTTTCCCAACATAAATGTAGCCTCTATAAATACACACATACAATAATTGTAACAGAAATGAAATTGCATAAACATTATGTACGAAAGCAAAAATATTTATGTAAAATTGAATGTTAAACCTACTATATTTTTAAATGCAATTCGCTGCATGTATACACTTTTGAATTTCAGATCCTTCGTAATTAAAGTTTATGATAATGATAAAGGTGGTGGTGGTGATGATGATGATGATGATGATGATGATGATGATGATGATGATGATGATGATGATGATAATAATAATAATAATAATAATAATAATAATAATAATAATAATAATAATAATAATAATAATAATAATAATAATAATAGTGGCAACAAGAAAAAAGAGCAAAAACAATAGTAACAGCAGAAACAATTAATAGCTAATACTTATATAGCTAATTTACTGTGTGGATGTGGTTCCTAAATCCGCTTTTCTGGTCTTCTTACTCCAGATTTTGGGTTTTATATTCCAAGTCTGACATAAAAATTACTCAACCTGTAAGTCGTATGTATCAAGACCGTTTATTTTTCTCTTTCGATCATAGTATAATTTCCTCATTTTATTTTTCTACTTACGTTTCAGGTTACGTCAAATACTACCCTGGTTTGTCAATTCAGTATTCTTACCACTTGTGAACAGCTCCGTGAATGCTCTTTCCTTATAAATCCCTCCGCCGCATAATTTTAACACGCCTCGCTGGTTATATTTGGCTTTCTTACAAAATAACAGTAGATACGTTTCCTTTCCTTTTTCTTCGAAAAAAGGCATTTCCCTATCTCGACTCCATCTTTATTTCCCTCACTCTCCGTACTCGTAATCTGAAACCCGCTATCCCGTTGCTTCCTTCATTTTCACCACATTATTTACATTAATTTCCCCATGTCCGCTATATTTGAATGTTTTTCCATTGGTTTTAACAATTTGGCACTTTCTTTTTACGTTCCTTTCCCCTGCATCTTGCTGTATGTAACATAATTCAATTTTCTTTCAATTCCTTTCAATCACTCACTCAAAAGAATTTGTCTGCTTCCCTATCGGCCATTCTTATTATTTGTGAAATAATTTAAAACAAAACAGAAATAGCGGAGTCTTTTTTAGTTAAAGGATATTACTGAGTGAGAAACGTATCGGTTTAAGTGTCAGTGAAGTGAGTACATTATTAATTTCCGAATATGTCTAGCTGTAGTGACAGGCCACATTTGTAAGTAAAACTTGACCAAAATATATTAATGAGTTTCTACCTCATTTGTAATTAGAAAACTGGATCTAAATAAGCAGCATGTCGCAATAAGGCATATTTGTATTATTTGTCAGTAATTTTTGATCTGTATCCACTGTTTTTACACGAAGTAGTTAGTATTCTTACGTTCATCAAGGTCGAGTTACACACTGGCACAGTTTTCCCAGCTGTCAGTCTGAACTCCTTGTTGGCTGCCGCCATGATGAAGCACACAGAGCGCTGAAATTGGACTGGAGCTCCAACCCAGTCTATTCCCCAAGCAGCATCTTTTACACTTTCAGCCTGTAAAAATTAGGAAAACTTTAGAATTTATTATAATGTATGAGGCTGATATTATCATATGTACAGAACATAGGCTGTGATTAAATAAATCCTCCCAGTCAATACTCATCATTCATTACTGCTACGTAGTGTAAAAATTTAACTCTTTACAAAGTAATGCAGTTCAACTTAAGTACTAGGATCAAACTCATATCAAAGCCATGGATAGTGCTTGCTGTTGTAGTTCTTGTTTATCCTTGTCTGGAATAAACAAAAATACTACACGAGGAAAATTTTTATAATTGTAATTAAACTTACATATTTAACAATGGCTGTAGAGGTAATTTTCGTGTTATAGTATTTTCAATTATCGAAAATCCAGACCGGAAGTTTTGCAGCTCTTAATGTTTTGTGTGTCCAAGCAATGGTGAGTTTTTTCAAAAGTCAACATTGATTTCATTATAGAGGGGAATGAAATATTGTCTATGGAGGGTGAAGTAGAACAATATTTAGTCACCACAAAGTTCCCTCCAAAAGGGATACTGGATGATACATTTGATCATTTAATAGTTAAATTAATTCTGTGACACAAAGGATGTGTTAGATATTGGGGTGCACCGTGTGCTGTATATCATATTTGATTGAAAATTTAATTTGAAAATTAGTAATATTGATGAACATAATTTCATGAAAGTTGCCATTGTTGCTGGAATAATTATGCTGAGATAAGCAGTGTATAGACAAAAGTGAGCATGTTGACTTTACCATTAAATTTGTTTTAGTAATGGAAACTACTAGAGGGTAATCCAAAATTTCCAGTAGACAGCAGACACATTGAAGTCTCCAAGAAAAAGGATTCGAAAAGTATAGACGACTAATATGTTTCCTAAACAGCTAAAATACTGAGTAAGTAATCTCAAAGCTGTATCAGGTGCAAAATAATAATTATGATAAACTTAATAAATTAAAGCATTCAGTCGTTGATATGTTACCTCCAACAGTTTACTCAACAAGTTCTGTTCAGTCAGTAGTTATTGCCCGTCTTACACTCTATCAAATATGGCAATTAAGGTGCCTCCTCCATGTGATTTGGCCTCCTGACATCATCGGCTGTATAAACTAACCAAGGTTTGGGAAAGAGATTTTAATTAATAATCAAAATGTTGAGGCAGAGAGAGAGATAACATGTAAATATTTCAGAAGCCTTTGTCCCGAGTCCAGGAAAGTGTTGGTATAAAAGTGTAAAAAGCGAAATAGACGATGGGATGTCTGCGTTAACATTCACAAGAGATTTGGCCATTATTCGCTAGTACAAGTGCCTTCACTGCCAGCCCTAAAGATATTAAAGGAAACAATGTGTTCTGCGGTACAGTTATTAGTAGAGGTAACAGTAGTGGAGGGTCGAGCATTGCTTTTCTTTATTATTTTATAATATCCTAATATTATCAGGCCAATTTTTGTACAATGCCGAACAATTTTTTTCCACCTTTATCTTAATGTCCCTATATTTTTCATGTTTTCTACTCAGAATGCTTTTCTCATTAGTACCGGAGTGTATATCGTTCAATTTAAAGCGAGATAGCAAATTGCACACACGTACAAAACAACGTAAATATTGCACTCCCCTTTGTATCTTTATTAATTTGTGTTCACTTTTTGGACAAAAAGTGAGGGATTGTGCAGCAAATGTTAGAAAGAACGGAAATAATATTACGTATTATGTCTGTTTATCCAATTACTCCAAAAATTTCTTTCCTATTGGATGTCCTGCAAATATTCGCAACATGAGGTGCGAGATTTCAATATTCCGCACCGCGTTCGCAGAACTGCGAAGAGTAAATATCAGTTTCGTAATGTGTGTCTGTCCGTCTGTTTCTGTCCCATCTCTATATCCTCACGAAATAACTCGGCTTCCACAGAAAGGATTTTCATGATATTTGTTATTTGACTTTTTTTAATTTGACAATAAAATTAGAATTTTATTAACATATGACAAATATAACGGGCGGATTTATGTACATGTTTGATAATATGTCGCTCAGCTCTTCTTAGAATGAGAAATATTTCAGATCGAGTTGTAGAGAAAAAAAAACTCTTTAATTTTCAATATATTTACTAAACTTTTGGCGTGTATGAAATAAGATGGAAAGCAGTTTTGGAGTCAGTTCACAGATGCCTATATAATTCGGCGCATGCGCTTTATATACCGGATAAGTAAGGCAATAATACGAACAGAGAGAATCACAATTGTTAATTATTAGCTTTTTCACAGTAACAGTTGTTATGCCCACACGTCTCAATATTTCATTTCATGCACTGTACATGTCTTGTTAAATATATACACTACTACCCTGCAATCGAGTAACGCAGGTCGTTATCGCTTTCTGCAACATACACAAACGTTGTGCGATGGTGAATAAAAATATTTAGGTACGTAATGTTTCGTAATTCACAACTGCATGTTGCATATTAATATGTGGGACACGTTTTGTAGATATGCCAAAAATGTTCAGAATATTCAGTTGTCTATATTTCAGGCACATCACTGAGAACGGTGGAGTAACTTTTATGTAACAGTTTAGAATTGCATGAAGTTACGTTAGCTAATTTCAGTTATGTAGTTATGCAAGATAAAAATGTTCAAAGACTGAAATGTTAAGTCGTGGATAATAAGTATTGCTATTTTTTGTGTATTAATTATTACTGGAATCCAGAAAACACAAAAGAAGTGTCATCCGTGTATACTCCATTAAAAATAGGCTGTATGGAAAACCTTCACTACAATCGGTCTGAAGAAACCAAATTATTAATACCTGGTGTGACAGTTTCTCTCCAAACCAGCAATATACGAATATGGACAACAAGTGCAAAACATACAGGTTTGCAGCCTGTACCAGATCGCTGTGATCTCCCCAACTCTGTCAAAAGAAGCACATTATCATTAGTGATTACAGCGTGACATCTTGAGCTTATGAAGATATTCTACAACATAATGCTGCTTCTAATTGCGTTGATGTAGGCTTATAGCTTATAACGGCAGATGAATCACAGAACGTTATTGAAACTAGTCACATTACGTGTTATGTTTTAGCAGTTATGAAAATACTGTTTGTGGATAACATAATGTAGAATACTATAATGTAAAAGTCTGAATTTTTAAATGATATTTATATACCAGCATATGCACAAATAAGTAGAGTAAATTTATATTTAAATTACTCCGACATGTTTCGGTGTCAATACAACATCTTCAGTGGGTTTACGACTTGTGGTAGCTAAAGTTATGAATTATTAAATTTTAAGATACAGTAGTGTGTTTTTATGATATAATATTGGTTAATATGGTCGCATATTTAATCCCTGGTTAGATGTGTGTGTGTGTGTGTGTGTGTGTGTGTGTGTGTGGTGCGCACGACACACACACTACGCTACTTATTTGTATATATGTTGATATATAATTAACATTTATTATTCAATATGAAGAGTATGGACCTAAAAGTCCGAATTTGTAATTTGGTATATGTGTTCCTTTGAATTGTATGAGTTTTCCTTCCCAACGTTTATCATACGTGTTGTACAGTCTTGTCGCGTGTGCCTTAATATAATTGGACAAATATATTAGCGAAAGGAAGCCTGCACCGAAATTCAAATATATATAAAGAACTGTGAGTTCATTTCCAAATTTTGACGTCACCAACACCGATTAATATAAAAAGAGAGATGGAATTAACATCGCAAATTAAAAAGAAATACTTTATGAAAATAAACACTTTATTATTTCACTACAAATCAGGATAGCAATATGAAGTGATTTATGTATAATAGTAAACTCCGATGAAATAAAGTTATGCAGATCATGCCTGCTGTGTTACATTCTTAATTAAACAAGCGAAAAACAGTTCCTTCTTGTCGCATTCATGGATGGATGTAATGGATGTAAAAGTTACAGGGCAAAAATCGTGTAAGTATTTCGTGTCCTTTTTGTGTGGTTTCTACCGAAAGGAAAACATATCTTTACATACAGGTAGGCCGCTTGAATATATTTCCTTAAGAATCTCATGTCAAATTTTAAACGGAAGGAAACTCGAAAGTTTTCGAAAAGGCAGAAGACAAAAAATACCGTCTGTGTGAGCGAGATTCTCTATTGTCGAACAAATCGGGGCCTGTATATAAGAGTAGTTAGACTGTGTCATGAATAATGAAGGGAATACTGTACCGTGACTGCAGAGAAGGCGTCAAAACACAACGTCGAAAAGAGAAGCAGGAATAGTCCACAGAGTGGAAGGTTTATTGTATCTTCCAGTAATGCCATGTATCTGAAATAGTGGAAGATTGTGTAGCAAAACGCACGTTTTTCTCATTGGAAAGAGTGACATTAATTATAGGTAAGATATCGTTGTTTGCCTTACCGATTTATCTCCTGGTGATGACGTATACAGTTGTTGAGTTGTTCCTGCATGTGACGGAATTGTTCAGAAGGAGTGTTCTGTCCTGCTGCTTCCCGTTCATCTTTTTCACCTCCACAGTCCTGCAGTGACGTTGCATGTGTCTGTCTGATGTGTAATAGGGCCGCATTGAGCTTTTCCAGCTGACCGCCAGCGACATACAATAGCGTAGCGTACAGGCATAGAAAGCCAAAAAATAAGCTTGCTGTGAAGATTGTTGCCATGGCCTGTGGAAGTGCCTGGATTTAATAAATCTGGCAAAGGACCTTATTTAGTTAATGGAAGTAGAAAATAGTCATTTAATTTTCACTGTTTAACCGTGTCTCTGAAAACATTCCTTTACGGCGACCTTGCATACTTTGAGATTTTACTTCTTTTTTTGACAGCAGTGGTTACGGAGGACAAATAATAGTTAAGATAGTAGTTGCAACTGAGACTTACTTAAAATGTGTGTAGTGACAGTGTCGCTGACTTACTCCTAAAATTATTCCAGCATACTTCATATTATTCTTTTGTTTTTTTATGATATAACCAGAAAGAACTGAGTGAAGTACCGGTATTTTCAAAAGATCATTTAGCAACACACTGAACAGGCGAAAAATTTGTATGTCAGTAATCTTTTATTTTGTGGAAATAAGTACGGGTTTTCTGAGGGGGATTTGATATTTTGTTCGATCGACGGTAAGTCATGCGCTGTAGCGTGTTTTCTAGTTGTGACAACGAGCGAGATATGGGAAGAAAGCAATAGTAACCAATACGAACAGAAGTTTCAGAAAACGAGGTAGTGATGCAGATTGAGATGTTGAATTATTAAGCGAAATTTTTAAGGGAGAGATGGCACACTAAAATTTATGTCACTTATTCTGTATATCAAATTTCTGACAGTTGGAATAATTTTTATCGACATGTCAGCTACTTGGAGATACTCTTATGTCTCAACAACTTTTGGTACTGGCTGCAGGACTGTCGGATCGCCATCAACCTCTCGCAGAAACCGCTATGTTTGTAAGCCCGAAAAGGAAATACGAAAGCCCCAGAGAGAACAAAATAGTGGTTTGTAATACCTCGGTATGTTGGGGTGTCTATCGTAAATTAGTTTGGAAGGAAGGGGCACAAATTTGGGTATCCTTGCAACTCTGCTTAATGAGGGATATGTCCTGTCCCTCAGAAACGGTATTATGCCTTATAGGCAGACCTTTGGTCCTGTGTTAGACTATGCGGGTCTGGATTTGTGCTATGTGTACACCTGCCTGCATGATGCAAGTGGTAGAGCAAAGGAATTTAGAATTTGCAGTAAGTTACATTTTTATGCTGGTAACTAGAAAATTTACGAGGATATGGAGTACTAATTTCCGCCATACACAACGGAGCACTGACCTTTATGTTAGGTCAAACGTTAGCTGGTGCGGAGAGCCCTACATTTCGGTAACTTGTTCCAACCGAAGTTTGAACGAAGTCGCATGAAATTTAAAAGAAAACGACTGAAGTCAGCGTGGCGGGAGCGACGGACTAGCTGGCTGAATGAAGTGTTCATAGCACTGATCGGCTGTCCAGGCTACGGTTACAGTAGTCTGGGCAGTTGTAGTCGGAATGGTAGCGCCTAATTAAACTGCGGAACACGCCCCACATTCTACCAGATCATGGGTTCACTAAAGTTGCAGAGGCCCTCAGTCAACGTGGCTGTGCCAAAAGAGGATCAAACCCTAGTCATACATTTAACGAAGCGTTTTCTATACTAGCAGGCGTACTGAATTTTTTAAAATAATTCTGTAGTATTGCAATATAAATGGTCGCAGATAAGACGGTAAAACCGATAAATCAGTCTGAATGCTCCACTGTGTTTATAAAGTTGCACACTTCATAGCCTAGCACTGCGTTTAGGGCGCGGGAATGTTCATACCTAGGACGAGACGTCAACTAGCGCCAGTCGCAACTCTGCACCCTCAGTCAGCTTTTTGTCTGGTTGCTTTTGGTTGGTGGATCGCTTACTCTTGTTGCACTTCTATGAAGGTTTAGGAAATATGTGACTCTAAGACGTTTGCACTAACATTGTATCGGAACTAGGTGACACGTTATGGCGCATGACTGGACACTTTATCGGAACTGCTGCTGGTACTCCAAATATTGATACTTATGTTAATAATTAAAGTACAGCTTGTACTTTTCCAAATCAGAATTGAGAAGAGGATGATTAATGTTTATATATTTAACGCTTTATGTGCCCGAAATAAAGAAAAATCTTGAGGTATGAACATAACATTTTACCCATTTCTGTATTATACTTCGAATCAAAGTTGCCAGTTCGTATAATTTCACAACTATTCTGTTACACGTTCATCGCCGCAGTCTACAAGTAAATATTTTCGTCTAGTAATTTCTTAATTTCGTTAATAAACGGGGATACGTTAGCTGGTTTTGTCAGTGTGCGAAAGTTGGACTATGTTTTCTTAGAAATACAAATTTTATCGTTCATATTTATGAAATAATATTGGATATCCATTTATTTTTTAGTTAATAATAGGTTTCGAGATTGTCATATGGAAGAACATTATACTGCAATAATAATAATAATAATAATAATAATAATAATAATAATAATAAAGGGGTATTGGAGATGTAGCATCTTTGTATGGGGTTGACTCTGCACTGGTCCTCACCAACCCAGGTGTGCAATAGTGCTACTTGTGGCACAAGCCATCCACTTCTTTGCACACAAGACCGTCCGTGCATAGTGAAAAACTACATCCGACATGATGTGGGCCTGTTTGCACGGAACACGGCGGATCTAGAGGAGTAAACCTCGAAAAACAATCCCTGAGTGTTAGGTGTAAACAACTGTGCCGAAGGACTCCAGAAGCATCTGAGGTGGAAGGTTAGAAACCATGATCGGTGAACTCTGGGCACCTGGCAAACCCAGTTTTACAAAGCCTTATTGTGGCAAGCGGGGCTCTGCTGCAATGGACCCTATCGTCCCTAGCTACTCGTGGGACAGCGATGAAGAAACAGAACAATCAACAAAACCCAAAAAGTACAAAGGAACAGCAACTGTTCTTGAAGATCAGGAATGGAAACATCAGGAGTACCGGGAAACAAAGTACTCCTAAGGCTGAGGAAGGTTACTGCAACGAGGCAACTCAAAGCGGACCACTCACTCACAGTCAAAGCCACCAAGCCCAGAATACAGGGAAACATACAGGAGTAAAACAAAGAAGAGCTTGGACAAAGGAGGAAATAAGAGAAGTAATATGGTGCTATATGTATTGCAGGCAGCATTCTACAGAAAAGTACAAGAAAATGTATGAAATATGGAGACAACGTAAACTAGAATGCAGAATGTACATGGATGCTAAGAAACTACTGAACCAGAAAAACTACATTATGAAACACAAAAAGATAATTGAGATCGAAGTTGAGGAGATAAAGAGAGAACTGCAAGGAAACCAGAGAAATCACATAGAAGAAAGAGAGGAAGGAAAGCAAGAACACTTGGGTACCGCAAGGGATGGTAAACAGAAGCCAAATGCAACATTTACAACAGAAGAAGAAATGGAAACTCGTCAAGAAAGGGAGCAGATTTACAAATTAAAAGAAAAAATTGAAAGAACGTATTATCAGGTGACACAAATAGCAATTGACAAGAGACCAAGATTACAGAAACTTCAAAATATGTTTAAAATAAAATTAATAGTCAAAATGGCAAATAAAGCAATGGAAGAAATACTAGACGAAAAAGATTTAAATATTACTGAGCTAAACCACCTCATTTACGCAGCAGCAGCGGTCATTACAGAAGACATAAATGGAACAGCAGAATTTAAAATAAAAGCACAGAGATCAAAACCACCCCCGTGGGTCAGACGCATACAGGGGAGCATAAATGATATTAGAAAGGAACTATCAGTGTTGGTGGAAATAAAAAGAGATAACAGAAAGGTACAAAACATAAAGAGAACTAGATTGTTTAAGAAATACAACATAGAGAAGGAAACAGATTTGAATCGACTGATTGAAGAGCTTAAACAAAAGGATGCAGCAAAAACGCAACGACTATCCAGATACAGGAAAAGACAAAATCAGTATCACCAAAATAAGCTGTTTAGAACAGACTGTAAGAAGGTTTATAATCAGCTTAGACAGACATACAGTAGTGTGAAAAATGCACCAGAAAAAGAAGAAGTGGAGGACTTTTGGAGAGAAATATATGGGAATAAAGTTGAACATAATAGAGAGGCGTGCTGGATAAAAAACCAGTACCAACAAAATTCAAGCATGGAATGGAGCCCAGTATGTGAAAAAGACGTAGCAGAAACACAAAGAACAACGCTAAACTGGAAAGCCCCTGGAAGAGACCAAACAGTAAATTTTTGGCTTAAGCAACTTACAGCAACACATAAACACATAGCAGCAATATTTAACAAATTAATTGAGGAAGACCAAATACTGGAGTGGTTAACGGCAGGAGCAACATTTCTTATACCAAAAAACGAGAGGACTGACAACCCAAAGAACTACAGGCCTGTGACCTGTTTGCCTACAATATATAAACTTCTTACATCTATTATAAGCAGACGTTTACAAAAATACATGGAAGGTGAAAATTTGATGCCAAAAGAACAGAAAGGGTGCTGCAGAGGATGAAAGGGATGCAAAGATCAGCTACTAATTTTAAAAACAATATTACAAGAATGTAAACGCAGGAAGAAAAGTTTGTGTATGGCATGGATTGATTGTCAGAAAGCTTTTTACAGGGTGCCACACAGTTGGATAATTAAATCTGTAGAGATAATTGGGATTAATACTAAAGTTATATCATTTAGGAAGGTCATGGGCTACTGGAGAACACGTATGCGCCTACATGCAGAAAATACGCTAATAGAAACAGAAGACATAAAAATACAATGTGGAATATTTCAAGGGAACTCACTATCACCACTGCTATTTTGTATTTGCCTATTCCGTCTCACTGAACAATTGAATAAGTTGAACACAAGACATGAAGAGCACACAACAAAGACAAAAATATTTCACCTACTTTACATGGACGACTTGAAGTTGATTGCTGAATCAGAGGAAGAGCTCCAAAACAGATTCAAACAGTTAAAATTTTTGTGATGATATTCATATGGAATTTGGACTTGACAAATGTGCTAAGATTACATTTAAGAGAGGCAAACTAACTCACTCGCAAAACTTAGTGATTGACATTAACAGAAAAATACAATAGACATAACAGGGAAAAACGTAAAGTACTTAGGGGTTGGGGAAAGTGAATGCGTACAACATCAACAAATGAAAGAAAGATCTTTAATGTCGCACCGTGCATGTTGCCACACTTATTATACAATCCAACTCATGCACTATTCACACTTTAAAACACACTCACTTCAAAATTTAAAACCAATAAAATGTTAAAAACGTGTTTGTAAGTATAAAACCCTTACATGTTTCAGTCTTTTTTTCAACCATCTTCAGGGGGTTCTCCGCTGTGCTTTGTGCCGTTACTATTCCTCCCGCTGATTTGCATTCGTTGAATTTGTATTATTACGCAGTATGTGGTCGCATGTGTAACAGGTAAGTCTGGTCTTCTTCAGATCAAATGTCTCACTTTTCATATCCTGGATATCATAAACATCGTGGAAATTATTCTAAGAAACTGTTGTATTACAGATGACATACACATGCGGCCACATACTTTGTAATAATACAAACTCAACGAACGCAAATCAGCGGGAGGAATAGTAACGGCACAAAGCACAGCGGAGGACCCCCTGAAGATGGTTGAGAAAAAAGACCGAAACATGTAGGGGTTTTATACTTACAGACACGTTTTTAACATTTTATTGGTTTTAAATGTTGAAGTGAGTGTGTTTTAAAGTGCGAATAGTGCATGAGTTGGATTGTATAACAAATGAAAGAAAGATTGAAACAGGAATAGAACAGGAGACTGAGAATGATACTGAAATCTGAACTGAACGCCAGGAATAAGATTACAGCGATTGGAGCACTAGCAGTTCCGGTATTGAGATATAGTTTTGGTATAATTAACTGCAAAATTGAAGATATAAAAAAAAATTGACATAAAAACTAGAAAGACACTAACAATGTATAAAGTGCGTCATCCAAAAGCTGACATAGACAGGCTATATGTAAACAGGAAAGAAGGAGGGAGAGGACTGGTAAAAGTCGAAGCGGCATATAAAGCAAAAATAACTAGTATTGCAGAATACCTTAACACAAATTATAAAGTAGACCGGTTTGTAAACATTGTTAAAAGCTATGAAGGCACACAACCAAATATGAACTCAATAATTAAGACAGAAGCAAAGATTGCAAAAGAATTAAGTCAACCAAATGAGAAGAGTGATGCAAAAACAGGAAGGAATACAACATACAAAGGCTAGATTGGGAGAGGTTTTAAAGAACAAATGGAAAAACAAAGCAATGCATGGGCAGTACATTAGAAATATAGATAGACAGCTTATTAGTGAAGAAGACACGTTCCTCGGGCTTTCGAAGGGAGACTTAAAAGCAGAAACTGAGAGTGAAATAGTAGCAGCACAAGACCAAGCGATACAAACAAAATATTACACAACAAAGGTATTGAACACAGAGACAGATAGCAAATGCAGACTATGCCAACAGTTTGATGAGACAATAGACCATATAATATCGGCATGCCCCATGCTGGCAAAAGAACAGTACATAAAAAGACACGATAGAGTGTGTGCACAACTACACTTCAACATATTTAAGAAAACAGGGGTACAACTGGACAAAAACACTGGTACGAACATGTCCCAAAATCAGTAGAAACAGGTCAGGGAGGCACCGTAACCATACTGTGGAATCAACAAGTTCAAACTGACAGAACCATTCCTAACAGCAAACCAGACATTGTAATTCGTGATAATGAAAAGAGAACATGTATGTTAATAGATGTTGCAATATCGGGGGACAGAAATGTGATTTAGAAAGGAAGCTGAGAAAATTCTAAAATATAAAGACCTTACAATAGAAATACAACGCATGTGGAATGTAAAAACAAAGGTGATTCCAGTAATAATAGGCGCGACTGGGCCCATTTCAAAGTCATTTAGAAAATACATGAGCAACATACCAGGAAATCACGAAGTTAAAGAACTACAGAAAGCATTCATATTGGGCACTGCCCGCATAATTCGGAAAGTGCTAACGTAGAGATACAGTGGAGTCAATGCAGGAACTAGCGATATACGCACCATGAATAGTTACATCAGAATAGTTGCAACACAGTGTTCCCTAGGGACATGGTTTGTCTCAGGAATATAAGTGTAGATACCCTGCATTAAGGAGATACCGAGGATAATAATAATAATAATAATAATAATAATAATAATAATAATAATAATAATAATAATAATAATAATAATAATAATAATAATAATAATAATAATAATAACTGGTATTTATAACATAGCCGGACATTGGTAGATTTGTGGTGTACAAGAAATGCAGAAAGTCCATGTGACCGCTAGGACTCACTACTTTTTATTTGACGTCATCCGTAGATTTAAGAAAATGTCACAGCAGGACATAACTTCATTCCTCGAAAGAACTTAAATGTCGAATATGCACAGCAACTTCCAAAATAATTAACAATCACACTTGACTAATTTTTAAAATGTGTGATGACAATTCGAAGCGCTCATAATTTACCAGTAGGTACACCACTAATTCTCGAACCCAAAGCACTGCAATGTTTCTTACGCGAACAAATGACATTTCGAAGCTATAATCCAAGTGAGTCTTAGAGACGTTCTAATAATATAAACTAGGCCATCACAGTACTATACAGTCACCTAAGAATTACAGGTCACACGTGGAAATATAATGCTGCCCAGAGAAGATGCGATTTCCATGCATAATAGACAAAATCTGGTAATGTGTAATGCTTATTATATTACAGGTGAATTATTGTGACGGCCGGGGTTTTTTTTTAACACATTTCCTTAATTACGATAGGCGTCTATTAGCTCGTCATGTCCGTCTGTCCGCATGTATCAGCGCGCGTCCCCTTTGACGGATTCCATGAATTTTGATATTGATTTTTATGAAAAACTGTTGAGAAAATCTTAACCTTGTTTAAGTCGGACTTCAATATCGGAGACTTTACATGAAGCCTTCAGTGTACTGCATGTTACTGGCAGCGATGTGAGTAGCGCAACAATGAATTGAACACAAGTCGTTAGATGTTTATTGTAAGGTTGACAGGGAGGTGCATGTATTAACAATATTAGGGAAAGCACTGTTGTATTTCCATGGTAAAGATCGTAATGCGAACGCACTTTAATGTTACGTTTCACGTACATTGCCTTTCTTGTATTATATATTATGGCCCGAAGAGATTATATGCATTGTACAAGTGCAGTATCAATATGGATACGAAAATTAACATAATCGATATGAATATAAACATCAATGACTGGTCTGTATTTGCCTAAGAGTGACACTGTTTTGCACCGTAATCAGAAGGTCCATAAAACATGATAGACGCGTTGGTAACTTTGCTTATATTGGTGTCTGCCATCAGCGAAGGACCTGAAGTGAAACAACTTTCTGGCGTCTCTGACACCATTATTAACGGCTGCGTAGCTGTTATTTTAGGCGTCAATAAAAAATCGTTGGAGACCTGACTGTGAGTTTCTGTTTGTTAGAAGAAAGACTTTGTTAAGAAAATTAAATGTTTTCCGTAATTATTTTTAACTGTTTGGCTTGTTTTGTAGCTAGTGCTTGAGAAGTTTTAAATTAGGTTACGGTTTTTGAAAAGTAATGCGTTTCGTATTGTGAAACGTTGTAATAAACGGCGTAACATTCCAAGATATTTGTGTTTTAGTCAGTATCCCTGTGAGAATATCAAGACCTCTTTCCAGAACTCGCTTGTGTGAAGAGTGCAGCAGCCAAATCACAGCCATAAATCTAATTTAAATGCTGTGTGGAGAGAAACGTGCGTTATAGAAAGCTTTATGTTGTTTGGTATTATTTACTTGGTACCGTTTAGACCTGTCATTTGTTTGGTTGTATGTTTTTATTATATACTTGGAAACGAAGATGAATAACGACATTTGATCTAAAATGTAATAGTAAATGGTTTTTCTAGTAGTTGTTTTTCAGTTTGTTGCCTTTGATCCTACCTGTTCGCCACCACAGTAAATTAGGACATGAATTCACATTTTACATCATATTTTGAAATTACAGGCCTATCAGCCTCTTACCTGTCATATTTAAAATCCTGGAGAAACTCCTCCTATCAAGACTAACCAAGGAAATACCCCCCCAGACATGGATACCATCGCACCAATTTGGGTTCCGGAAAGGGCACTCTACAATTCATCAATGCCACCGGCTCACCGATATCATACTCAAAGCCTTCGAAGACCGGAAATATTGCCCAGCAATCTTTCTAGATGTAAGCCAAGCTTTCGATAAAGTTTGGCACCCGGGCCTACTACTAAAAATCCAACAAACCCCACCCCAACAATACTTCACCCTCCTGCAATCTTACTTAAATACCGCTACCTCGAAGTCTCCTACAATAATGCCACCTCACCCCCAGTCCTGATGCGATCCGGGGTTCCCCAGGGAAGTATCCTGGGCCCATTTCTATACACATTATACACGGCGGACATCCCGCTAACCACCAAAACTATCCTTAGCACGTATGCAGACGACACGGCAATCATGACAACCCACTCAA
>Ga0268261_10001172_pt1 | contig 17633 bp, 7 predicted proteins | sample TergutNc150P1_FD_190353 | JGI IMG/M metagenome (GOLD analysis project Ga0268261, IMG submission 190353) | Nasutitermes corniger P1 segment gut microbial community from laboratory colony in Florida, USA - Nc150 P1 (SPAdes) (version 2) | ecosystem: Host-associated > Arthropoda: Insects > Digestive...
ATTTTAGGTTCATACGGTGCATATTGAATAATAAATGTTAATTATATACCAACATATACGTAAATACGTAGTGTAGTGTGTATGTCGTGCGCACCCCACACACACACACACACACACACACACACATATCTAACAAGGAATTACATATGCGGCCACATTTACCAATATATTATCATAAACCAACATAAATATAAATAAGTAGTGTCGTGTGTGTGTCGTGCGCAACACACACACACACACACACACACACACACACACATCTAAACAGGAATTATATATGCGGCCACATTTACCAATATTTTATCTTAAAAACACACAAATGTATCTTGTCATTTCATAACTCATAACTGTAGCTAACACAATTTGTAAATCCCCTGAAGTTGCTGTATTGACACCGAAACATGTTGGGGTAATTTAAATATAAATTTACTCTACTTATTTGTGCATATGTTGGTATAAAAATATCATTTAGAAATTCAGACTTTTACATTTTAGTATTCTACACTATGTTATCCACGAACAATATTTTCATAACTGCTAAAACATAACATGTAATGTGACTAGTTTCATTAACGTTCTGTCATTCATCTGCCGTTATAAGCTATAAGCCTACTTCAACGCAATTACAAGCAGCATTATGTTGTAGAATAACTTCATAAGCTCAAGATGTCACGCTGTAATCACTAATGATAATGTGCTTCTTTTGACAGAGTTGGGGAGATCACAGCGATCTGGCACAGGCTGCAAACGTGTATGTATGGCACTCGTTGGCCATATTCGTACATTGCTGGTTTGGAGAGAAACTGACACACCAGGTATTAATAATTTCGTTTATCCAAACCGATTGTAGTGAAAGTCTTCCATACAGTCTATTTTTAATGGAGTATCACTGGATGACACTTGTTTGTTTTTTCTCGATTGCAGTAATAATTAATACACAAAAAATAACATTACTCATTTATCCACGACTTCACATTTCAGTCTTTGAACATTTTTATCTTGCATAACTACATAACTGAAATTAGCTAACGTCACTTCATGCAATTCTAAACTGTTACATAAAAGTTAGTCCACCGTTCTCAGTGATGTGCCTGAAATATAGACAACTGAATATTCTGAACATTTTTGGCATATCCACAAAACGTGTCCCACATATTGATATGCAACATGCAGTTGTGAATTACGAAACATTACGTAACTAAATATTTTTATTCACCATCGCACAACGTATGCGTATGTTGCAGAAAGCGATAACGACCTGCGTTACTCCAACGCAGGATAGTTGTGTATATATTTAACAAGACATGTATAGTGCATGAAACGAAATATTGAGACGTGTGGGCATAACAACTGTTACTGCGAAAAAGCTAATAATTAACAATTGTGATTCTGTCTGTTCGTATTATTGCCTTACTTATCCGGTATATAAAGCGCATGCGCCGAATTATATTGCCATCTGTTAACTGACTCTAAAACAGCTTTCCACCTTTTCTCACATACACGCCAAAAGTTTAGTAAATATATTGAAAATAAAAGAGTTTTTTTTTCTTTCTATACAACTCGATCTGAAATATTTCTCGTTCTAAGAAGAGCTGAGCGACATATTATCAAACATGTACATAAATCCGCCCGTTATACTTGTCATATGTTAATAAAATTCTAATTTTATTGTCAAATTAAAAAAAGTCAAATAACAAATATCATGAAAATCCTTTCTGTGGAAGCCGAGTTATTTCATGAGGATATAGAGATGGGACAGAGACGGACGGACAGACACACTTTACGTAACTGATATTTACTCTTCGCAGTTCTGCGAACGCGGTGCGGAATATTGAAATCTCGCACCTCATGCTGCGAATATATGCAGGACCTCCAATAGGAAAGGAATGTTTGGAGTAACTGGATAAATAGACATAATACGTAACATTATTTCCGTTCTTTCTAACATTTGCTGCACAATCCCTTACTTTCCGCCCAAAACGTGAACACAAATTAATAAAGATACAAAGGGGAGTGCAAAATTTACGTTGTTTTGTACGTGTGTGCAATTTGCTATCTCGTATTAAATTGAAGGATATACACTCCGGTACTAATGAGAAAAGCATTCTGAGTAGAAAACATGAAAAATAGAGGGACATTAAGATAAAGGTGGAAAAAAATTGGTCGGCATTGTACAAAAATTGGCCTGATAAATATAGGATATTTTTTAATAATAAAGAAATAATAAAGAAAAGCAATGCTCGACCCTCCACTACTGTTACCTCTACTACTAACTGTACCGCAGAACACATTGTCTCCTTTAATATTCTTTGGGCTGGCAGAGAAGGCACCTGTCCTAGCGAATATTGCACAGATCTCTTGTGAATGTTAACGCAGACATCCCATCGTCTATTTCGCTTTTTACACATTATACCAAAACTTTCCTGGACTCGGGACAAAGGCTTCTGGTCTATTTACATGTTATTTCTCTCTCTGCCTCAACATTTTGTTTATTAATTAAAATCTCTTTCCCAAAACCTGCTTAGTTTATACAGCCGATGGTGTCAGGAGGCCAAATCACATGGAGAAGTTGCTTTAATTGCCACATTTGATAGAATCTAATAGGGGCAATAACTACTGACTGAACAGAACTTGTTGAGTAACCTGTTGGAGGTAACATATCAACTTCTGAATGCTTTAATTTATTAAGTTTAACATAATTATTATTTTGCACCTGATACATCTATGGGAAAACATGCCCAATAATTTAGCTGTTTAGAAAACATATTAGACATCTATAATTTTCGAATACTCCTTCTTGGAGACTTCAATGTGCCTGCTGTCGACTAGAACTTTGGATTACACTCTAGTAGTTTCCATTACTATAACAAATTCAATGGTGAAAGCAACATGCTCACTTTTGTCTATACACTGCTTATCTCAGCATAATTATTCCAGCAACAATGGCAACTTTCATGAACTTATGTTCATCAATATTACTAATTTTCAAATTAAATTTTCAATCAAATATGATATAAATCACACGGTGCACCCCAATATCTAACACATTCTTTGTGTCACAGAATTAATTTAACTATTATACGGTCAAATGTATCATCCAGTATCCCTTTTGGAGGGAACTTTGTGGTGATTAATTAATGTTTTACTACACCCTCAATAGGAAATTTTTGATTCCCCTCTATAATGAAACCCATGTCGACCAATAAAAAACTCACCATTGCTTGGACACACACAACTCTAACAGCTGTTCCTACTGGTCGCATTAAGAGCTGCAAAATTTCCCGCCAGGATTTTTCATAATTGAAAATTCTATAAAACAAAAAATTACCTCTACAGTCATTGTTAAATATGGAAGTCTAATTACAAATATAAAAATTTTCCTCGTGTAGTATTTTTGTTTATTCCAGACAAGAATAAACAAGAACTACAACAGCAAGCACTATCCATGGCTTTGATATGAGTTTGATCCTAGTACTTAGGTTGAACTGCATTACTTTGTAAAGAGTTACGTTTTTACACTACGTAGCAGTAATGAATGATGAGTATTGACTGGGAGGATTTATTTAATCACAACCTATGTTCTGTATATATGATAATATCAGACTCATACATTATAATAAATTCTAAAATATTCCTAATTTTTGCAGGCTGAAAGTGTAAGAGATGCTGCCTGGGGAATAGACTGGGTTGGAGCTCCAGTCCAATTTCAGCGCTCTGTGTGCTTCATCATGGTCGCAGCCAACAAGGAGTTCAGACTGACAGCTGGGAAAACTGTGCCAGTGTGTAACTCGACCATGATAAACGTAAGAATACTAACTACTTCGTGTAAAAACAGTGGATACAGATAAAAAAATTACTGACAAATAATACAAATATGCCTTATTGCGACATGCTGCTTATTTAGATCCAGTTTTCTAATTACAAATGGGTAGAAACTCATTAATATACTTTCGTCAAATTTTACTTACAAATGTGACCTGTCACTACAGCCAGACATATTCGGAAATTAATAATGTACTCACTTCACTGACACTTAAACCGATAAGTTTCTCACTCAGTAATTTCCTTTAACTAAAAAAAGACTCCGCTATTTGTGTTTTGTTTCAAATTATTTCAGAAATAATAAAAATGGCGGATAAGGAAGCAGACAAATTGTTTTGAGTGAGTGATTCAAAGGAATTTCAAGAAAACTGAATTTTTTTACATACAACAAGATTCAGGGGAAAGGAACGTAAAACTAAGTGCCAAATTGTTAAAACCAATTGAAAAACATTCTAATATGGCGGACAAAATGTGAAATGGAAGAGATGTCACCAGATTCATAACCGAGAATTAAGGCATACATGGGGAAATTAATGTAAATAATGTGGTGAAAATGAAGGAAGCAATGGGATAGCGGGTTTCAGATTACGAATACGGGGAGTGAGGGAAATAAAAAATTTGTCGAGAAAGAGAAATGCATTTTTCTCCAAAAGGGGAAAGGAAACGTATCTAGTGTTATTTTGTAAGAAAGCCAAATATGGCCACTGAGGCGCGTTAAAATTATGCGGCGGAGGGGCTTATAAGGAAAGAGCATTCACGGAGCTGTTCACAAGTGGTAAGAATACAGAATTGACAAACCCGGGTAGTATTTGACGTAAGATGAAACGTAAGTAGAAAAATAAAATAAGGAAATTATTTTATGGTCGAAAGAGGAAAATAAATGGTCTTGATATATACGACTTACAGGTTGAGTAATTTTTATGTCAGACTTAGAATATAAAACCCAAAATCAGGAGGAAGAAGTCCAGAAAAGCGGTTTTAGGAGCAACATCCATACAGTTATGTAGACAAATATTAGCTATTCATGGTTTCTGCTGTTACTATTGTTTCGCAGTTTTTATTGTTGACACTATTATCATTATCTTCACCATCATCATTATCATGATCCTCAGTTACTCAGGCTCTGAAATTCAAATTGTGTATATGCAGCGAATTGCATTTCAAATTATAGTAGTTTTAACATTCAGTTTTACATAAATATTTTAACGTTCGTACACGATGTTTTATGCAATTTCATTTCTGTTACAATTATTGTATTTGTATTTATAGAGACTATATTTATGTTGGGGAAGAGACACAATGTGACGTAACATTTTTCTGAAAAAAAAAAACCCTTTACATGTCAGTTGTGTATTAAATCCAAGTTGTGTCAATATATGAGACAATCAACTTCTCCATACTGTAACTTACAATTTTACAACCTGCACATTACAACAACACAAACAGGACCGTTGATTAACCACGGTCCATCTCTTGTTCATAAAATGTTTTTAAGGACGCCATGATACCAGCGGCGAGTGCTGGCATTTTGAGTATAGAAACCTAAGGGGTTAGACTAATGGCAATATCTCCTCCATCATTGCCTTCCCTGGATTTTATCTACCACATCTCAATGTGGTCTGTGAATAATGACCACAAAAACGAAGCGTTATTCTCCGAATTCTTAAACAAGTGAACAAAAAATCAGACTATTTATGAAACATATCAACCTGCATCCAACCGCCTGGATATAAGCCGAATTTACGGCCGCCAGTGCTCCACCCATAACCACACATTTTATTTCTTCTTCATCGGACCAAATTTAATAGAGGAACGTTTGCTCCAGTAGCACTCACAATCATGTCTAAAGTGACTGTTTGCCCTTCCTGCCAACGCTATAATTGCCACTGTTTTCTTACCCCTCATAATGACCATTTTATTGTGTTTGTGCTGCACGATCGTATTTCCTGTTCAAAATTCTTTTATCTGTAAGAGTGGAATTAATGTTATTTTATTTCATTTTCACAGATGTCAAAACGTTTGCCGCATTCTCTGATGTAAAGCCCTTCAAGCATGCTGAGGAGTTACTGGTAGACACATAAGTCACTTTCCTATTTTAAAATTCTCCATTTGAATTTAAATTATAAAACAAATTTAGCATAATAATTTGTCAAATAAATCAATCAACATATAATATAGGTCACTGGGTGGCAGCCATGAATAAATAAAAATAAACAAAGCATTGGAATTCAATACAGGTAACAAATATCATGTTTACAGAACCTTGTAAAAACATGCAAATTAAAAATATTAAATATTATTCCAAGCAATAGTTACTGTGACACACAGCATACTGTTGCTCAGTGATAAGCCTCCGGGTCCCAATGGAGCAGCACACATGTTCAAAGTAAAAAATTTCATCAGGTCCTTTTTGCCAAAGTGAGATGTCTCCTATTAGGGAACTGTCTCACAATAGGCTCGTTTACGTCGTATAATACATTAGTCTTTCAGCCCACTATGTATTCCACACAGCAACAGATAAATCAAGAATCAAATCATCTCCACAAACTAAACTAATAGGAACGGTTTAGATAGGGCTTTAACGCAGATGAAAATATACAGGGAGAATAATATAAGTACATATATTGAAAAAAAGTGTAGGGAAGTAATTTCGAAGTCAGCAGAGGCATATATTCCAATAATCGGTAACGGAAAGGGACCACAGACATGACCCTACAAAAGTTCATCTAACGACTCAAGGTTAATTAGAAACAGTAAGCCTGATGCTGGGTGAAAATTAACACATGCCGCTACTGAATGCTAATTGACAAGTTCCTGATACATGGTGGATTATTCACACTTGAGCAATAAAATTGTCCAAAGCAATGAGTTTAATTTACAAGTAACTGATAGAAAACCCCATAATAGACATTTATGATCTGCCGACACATGAGAGGCATAATGAATTAAGGTCAGTAATATTTTTAAAGTTAATTCTAAATGCTTACTTGCATACATAAATGCACGAACGTAGGCAAAATTACCAGCCAGTCAGAATGTATCACTAATAACTAAATGCGAATTCATGAAATGCAAAAAAAAACAAAATAACTTCAGATACCCCGCAGGCACTCACAATCTTGACTAACCCAAGTTACGACAGGTCATTCCGCAATTAAAATTAAAACATTATTATTATTATTATTATTATTATTATTATTATTATTATTATTATTATTATTATTATTATTATTATTACGTTTAAATGTAAATTTATTAAACAACAACCCATGTGAAAGAAACACAGAAGTACAATAAATCACCTACAGTGACAAATGATGTATCAGGTGCAGTTATCATATCATTTAATCAAAGAAATCGATGATAGTTGTGCACAGCTAATTGTGTTATCACTGCAACTAATCCAGTGGTATGACGTAATGAATTGCCTGCACAGCTCGAATCCATTCTGAAAAAAAAATGAAAGCTCTCTAGATACTAATAACAGTACTCATAATACAGTCAAATTATTTACGACGTTCCCTTCAACACAATTTCCCATCTTCCACATCGATACAGCGACACTTGTTCTATAAAAACACATAAAATTCCGAATGAAGGTAATCACGAAAGTGTACAGTTCGCAAATAAATTATTATAAGCACACACACTGGGTTGTTAATAATTTAGGGAAATACGTCCTAACCGTTCCTGATCAACGAATGATCTTTCATGGGCTAGTAAAAACTGTTTCTACGCCGTCTCTAACTCAGTCTGTACATTCCATTGGAAAGAAACTTTATGTCTAAAATGTAAAAATTCCTATAAAATCGGTGAACGACTTCCTAAAATACTTAAATATAACATTCATATTTAAAACACTTGAAGACAATATTCATATGTATGTAATTGTAGATTCTGTAGGTTCCTATTTTCTCTTAGGTTAGGTGTAAAATAACGTATCTTCGAATCTTCATAAATTAACAATCCACACCAAATACAAATCACATCTGCAAGTTTCCCTACTACAAACCCCCAAAGATTAAAACAAATACATTAAAAAACAAACAGGAAAACCCGACGCATACCTATTAACGCACAACTACATGGCGCATTAACTCGCATTCGCGTAATTTTCTCAACTTTCAACTTTAGAAATGCATCATCAAATATCTTCACGCGCTAACATCTGCCTATACTTTTTCAAATCACAGAACCTCTAGACACTGATTCTTTCTTCATCATAGGTTTGTAATATAAGCCAGCCACCACGCTAATAGGATGATACTTGATATGTTCCAGCGCGGGACTCGTGACACGACGAAAACTGTATCCTAGTACCGATATACAATCCGTTGACAGCGTGCGTCGTGTCATGCCATTACCTTTCAGATGGAGGCGGAGTTCGACTCTTAAACGTTGCACAAGTTAAGCAATAAAATTGGCGCGGCTGTCGTCCTCAGAATGTTTCAATTAATTTTGTCGCCTAAAAAGCGACATTCATATACTATAAACTACAAAAGCTTGTTTTCCCGAAGTCCGGATGACGATAGCTCTGTACCAAGCAATAGTAAAAAGCTTACGTATTTCAGTCTAATAGCAGCTTAATATGGCGGAAGTCTTTACAGAAATTGTGTAAACAATTTAACAGAGTATTTTTTTATTTGGCGCAACAGCCCCCAAGGGGCAATGGACTCCTCATTCCCGAGGTTTCTAGATCACACTCAACGACGCAACATAATCGGTAGGACTCCTCTGGACGAGTGGTTAGGTCGTCGCAGAGACCTGTACCTGACAACACAAACATTCACAACAGACAGACATCCATGCACCTGGCGGGATCCGAACCCACAATCTCAGCAGGCGAGCGGCCGCAGACCTACGCCTTAGGCCGAGCGGCCACTGCGACCGGCAAATGAGTGTAGTACTGAGTAATAATTAGAACTGGTGTTCAGGAAAATTCTTGGAATTAAGACAGAGGAACAACAGCAGCTGGGAATTTGGAAATGGTTCGGATTGTGCAGAGAGCCTGCTACATGTCGGGAAGTATCAATTTAACATAGATTACAGAAACCGGTCCTTCAGAATAACAAGTTCAGTATTCTTACTCACCTCCCTCCTCCAAACAAATTAGGAGGACTTATTTCATATTAGCACATCACCAATTACTTCCACGGTTTATAAAATCCCTTAGTCATTATCATCCTAAACTACATGATTTGAGATAGTTTCGTTGTTGCTACACGGGACATTAATATTAATGTATTTATTTATTTATGTTTTTATTAAAACTACATAATTCAGAAATTCGAAATTCTACTGTTCAACATACTGCATTTCCTAAATACCGTGCAGCCGATTCCAGTTGCCGTGCGTTTCAAGGAATGGATTTGAACCCGCTCGCTTGCTCAGACTGTGGTTTCGAAACCCACCAGTGGCATGGATGTAGTTATCTTCTGAATGTTGTGTCTTGTCAGGTAGTGGTCTCCGCGATGAGCTGATCACTCGCCCGGAATTAGAATCCGCTATGATCGACATGCATCAGCATCCCGCACCTTAGCAGACCCGTTAGAGGACCTGGAAGGAGGCTCATTTACCAGGACTTTGACAGACAGACGAAGCGGCTCTAAAGGTGAAGCGTCTGTCTCTAAGAGAACTCTGTGAGGGGAACCAGGAGAGGTGGGGGGGGGGCTCCTGTACTTGGAAACTCTGCAGGATGTGTAAAAAAAGGCTCTGGAGACGGGAATCTCCCTGTATAGGGCTACGCTGGGGAACCTGGAAAGGAACTCACATACTGGGGACTTTAAAATATCAGCGAAGGAGGGCTGTAGGAGTGGGGGCATCGCTCTACGAGGGAGCTCTGTGTGGAGAACCTGGAGAGAGGGCTCCTTTACTGGGAACCCCAAAGAATATGCTAAGTGAGGCTCTGGAAATGTGCGTCTGTTTTCATTGTGGCATCGCTTTTGGGGAACATGGAGGAACACTACTTTTCTAGGGCTTTTGAGCGAAGGGAAAAATTCCTTTATTTAGGGAAATTTTTTATGAGGAACTTAAGAGATATGTGAAAAATGACCCTGTAAACGGGCAGCTCTCTCCATAGGGGCCCTGTTTAAGAGCCTGGGGGAAGGTTTCGTTTACTGGGACTTTCGACAGAAAAAGAAAAAGCATATCTGGGTTCCTTTTATTAACCCAAATGAAATTAAAAATTAAGTCTGTGGGCAAACTGGAACTGTAGCTAGGAAATGGTTCCGCTGAGCTAATATCAGATTATGTGGCACATGGGACCCGTTCATAAGGCTTAGGTGAATTGGGACCGTAAGGGCTCGAGCCCAAATATTAATCTAAACTATGGGGAAATGAGAAATACATATAGAATTCCTAATGGGAAGAAATGACGAAGAAGACGTATTTGAAGACGCAAATGTATATGAGAATATAACATGAAAAAGCATTTTCAAAAGAAGGATGTCAGGGTGTGGAACGGGATTCTGATTCAGTAAGATTGCAGTTAAACATTACTGTCAACAGGCACATAAATCACTCCTGTATACGAGATATTTTTCATTAAACGAGGAAGAATTCAATGATTCGTCTCTAAAGATTTTATTGTCATACAAAATCAGTATTTCTCAAAATTGACGTCCTACAGTTCTTATTTATATATACGCATAATTATTTTTGGCAGATGCAAATGTTTTCCTTTGTCAATTTTCAAACTTTGCTCTTTAACACCAGGTATTTCTCTTTTGTTCACAGATTGTAAAACAGTCAATGTCTTTCTTCATGTTCCTTCTCCAAGTGACGGACAAGAATAACAACTCAGCACAGGGAATATAATATCCGTTACAAATCCTTCACCAGCCATGTAGCACTAACTGTTATTGTTCATATTATTGGTGTTTCACGTCATTCAAAAACAAATTAATGTTATACAGCAGACAAGATATTTTTTGCATGAGGTGTGAGCGAAATTTCCAGTACTGTTGGCAAGAAGAGATACCCGAATATATTCTATCGGGGCGCTTGGTTGATTAATTTAGAATTATTGTGGTGCGTGTCCTTACACAGAGTGCGAAAAGTTTTATCAACTGAAGATTCCATGTAAGAGTGCTATTTTTTGACTACATTTTACGATTTGCCGGAGAGAAGCGAAGTGTGACATATATCGAAACAGAGGATTTGTATCAAATCATGTTTAAAAATTCAAAAGTTGTCACTCACGCTCAAGAAATGTTTAAAATATCTCGAGAAGTCCATACGTACACAACACGTTAACTCTTCATGGAAATTCTGTCTTCAGAGAGGTGGCGAACCAACGATTGAAGATTTTAAAAGTTCAGGTTCCCCATCGTCAAGTCGAACTGACGAAAATGTAGAAAAGATATGACAAGCAATCCATGAGACAGGCTCCGTACGATAAAAGCAGCCCTAACGCGTTTGTTGGAGAATGACAGTGAAATCGCCCACAAATATAGCGCTATCAGGATTGTCTTCCGCATCACAACAAGGTAACAGCAGGAACGGCTTTTTCCTTCAGCCGTTCGTAACTGAAAGCAACTATTGAGAGGTCCCACAAACTCCGCCCTAGCTACTTCTGACGTTTTATTGTTACCAAATATGAAAATACAGCTAATTGGAAGATTCAGGTTTACTGCAAAGATCAAATTCTAATCACAGGAGATATATTGACAGCCCCACGAAATGACAGGTCCGTAGGTGGTAGTAGCAATTGGACAGGTGATAGGCCACGTGTGGAAACTGTACAGAGGATAATTTTGAAGGGAGAATTTATAGGTCTGTAATTACTCTGTGCTGTATTTTGTTGTACTTCCCGATCAGGAAACGTTTGGTTCGCATCTCACGTTTCTCCTTAGCCCTTATCCTGTTAACGTGGAGAATAGGGTAAGCTCCTAATAATGCCAGCAAATGGAAGATGGGATTTAACTCAGCGTTTAAAGGGTTAATTACGGAAAGTACAAACTACCTGTCGCATTCCTCCTCTGTCTCAAGATATCACAACATTTCAAGATATCACAACATTACAAGATATCACAACATTACAAGATATCACAACATTACAAGATATCACAACACTGAACCAACAAAATGTCAGCCACCTTCATCCCTTTACAAAATTCTTGGACATTTAAAAAAAAAATCTGTAAAATTTCGACATATGGTAATAATTTTTCTAGTTCCTAGATGGCAAAATTTAATCCACATTTTCAAGAATGAAACACATTCAGTTTCTTGAAGTTTCTTTCGATATAGCTGCTTTGAGTTGAAATTAAAGTGTAAGCAGCGTCTCCGGCGAGTTTTTCAACGCACAAGCCAACAAAGCAAGTAAGTGTATTCAGTACTTCAATGAACTGCAGAAAGAAAAACTAATGATATTTATAAGCCCCGTATCCCAAAATATTCAGACTGCGAAATTACATATCGTCCGATCGATATCAACTTCAGAAAATGGTGTCGAGTTTTGCGAACCGATGATTTGTTGTACAGATTACTTCTAACAAAATCACAAGGGCTATACATGCAGGATATCAAGAATAAAATGGGAAGATAAATTTCCATATAGTAAGAAGAGTAAAGACTGTATTCACCTAAGAGATGTATCTTTATTCCAAATTGGAGATATTCGAATTAAATAGCAGTTAGTATTTATAAATATTTAATTTTTATTATTATAAATTACCAGCACGTGTTTTAACGTTACTACTGAATATATATTCTTAAGAATACAATTATTTAGAGACATGACTCAATGAAAGCCACGATGAACACTGCATATTAAAGGAGAAGCAACACGCCTTATTAAGTAGTTACAATTTGTATTATGACACATTAGAATATGCGAAATGCAAAAGACGTTGTTAGGATAAAGGCGAATTGAAATTTCGACAGCGTAAGGGCACAACGCACAAAAATATGACGGTCAACGTTACAAGAGTAGCACGTAATGTAACGGATGAACCCTAGCATTTTTAAGCTTCCTTAACAGTATGGTCTACACGAATATGAAATGGAGCTCCAGAGCCTAAATTGAACCCATGTCCTTTACACACCGATAAAAGACAATATGAGTACAATCTAATTTACAAGAGAAGTTTGTACCGTTTGTTTTGACAGTAAGAAGTGTGAACGTAATTTTGTTTACACTCTGTTTCATGCCTTTGTCCAAGCCCCTGTTTTGAACAGCGTAAAAATGGAACTGCAATTGTTTACAGTCCTCAACCTTCATAGTGTTACGGAAGAATATTAAATCACCTGCAAACAGGACAAGACTGGAGTTACATGCGGAATTGCAGAAATAATTAATATCTATAGTAATGACTATAAGGTACAGCCACGAGGGACACTAAGATTTCGTAGTGTAGTAATAAAAAGAGAAAATTCAAAAACCTTGACAAGAGTCTTGCCTGTGGATAAATTATTTGCGAAACACAGTAACATAATTAAAAGGCTGGGAAGAAGGAAAAATGTCAACTGCATTAGTTAAGTAAAACAAACAGATTCAATGAATTCTGCTGTCACGCTAGCAACAACAAGCACAGAGACCTGCAGCCTGATAGCGAATTTACTACATCTCTTGTGTATAACAACCGACAACGTCATGTTTTTCAATTTAGCTTTATCGGGTGGCGACAGTACTCAACATCACTTACTTTTAATGATTCCTATAACAAGAATTCTGACACATATTGTAATAATGTAAAACATTTTTTGACTCAGATCTCAGTATTCACAGAAAGCAATGCACTCTGCCATTCAAGTGTTTCACATGTATTTTGCCTCGAGCTGAGAGATGTGGGTCAAAACATGTAGCTTTAAGAACACAAAAAATTAGTCGCGTTATACAGGAACACGGCACACAGCGGGATGGCCACATTAAACATTGTTAATTTGAACTTACATTTCATTAGATGCTGTGAAAAACACTCCACATTGGTTTTCTCTTTCCCTGTCTCCCTCAAACACACACTACAAATAGTTGTGTTAGCACCGAATATCCGATGTAAATATTTTAGCAAATACGAAGTACAATTTGTATACAACACAATGTAATCATTTTATGAAAAAAGTTTACGGGTTTGCTCCCTTTCAGTAGAGGAAGTAAGTCATTTTCTCGCTTAAGTGTATACCGGATTTATACTAGCTGTACCGGCAAATTCGCCACTCACCAACCTTTCAAACAGAAAGTGCTATACGTCGGTATGTATGAAGTATTGCTGAAGAAAAAAACTAATATATTATATTTGGTTTTGATTCTTGGGTAATAAAAAAAATTATTAATTTGAGGCTTGTACTCCAAGCGTTGTACGGTCCTAATGAAGTAGAGCTTTCCAGTAGTGTCACATTCTGACTTTCGCATTGCATGGCGTTCGGCTGCTCTAGAGCAGGACGAGGTGTCTGTGCTAGCAAACTGCCGTCTTTTACGAAACGGAATGCAGTTGACCTGTACACCTTGGATGCGGTCCGATTACACTTCCTACGACGGTATTAGGAAAACACCTAGCTCCTGTCAAAGCATCCGTTACTCTCTAACCCGCATTACCTTCTTTCCACTGGTGCCATTTGCTAGGTGTTTAGCTTGCAACAAACCTAGACCAAAATTTTGCAGAGGGCTAACCACACTGCACACGTAACTGTAGACCATATTATGTTAGACTCTCAAAACTAGACTGCACTTCAGTCCATTCTACGTGATCTGGAAAACATGGTTACTGGTCACAAGCACAGAACGCAAAGTTCGCCCAGGGAAAACCACTGAAAAGATCAACTGCAAATACGTAAGTCACAATCTGTACGTAGTTTACAGAGCAACAACACAATTAAAACATGCAAACTGATAACGAATTGTGAAACATCAATAAAATATTCTCAGAACCTAAAATTAATTTTAGCTTTCTGGTTAGGTTAATAATACACTTGTGCTCATCTAACTATTACACGTCTATCTATTGACTCCTGTCCTTTCTGATTATTAACATATGTTCGTGGATCAGAATTCAGTATAATGGTTCCAATATCTATATGATTAAACTTGACACTCAGTTCAAAAAAAGCATTCTCTTTTCGAACTATGCTGATGGCCTAGAGCTGACCTAGTCACAGAAGCCAACGAAACCACCATGCCTACCTCAAGATTCCACGTTAATTACAGCATACTAATTGAATAAGAAACTGGAATCAGATTGCGGCTTGAAAAGGGGCTGATACATGGATATCAATATCGATTTCATTTCTGATAAGAGACCCTAATGTAGTTTGAGTGATACCAACTTAGAGATATATGACGAAAAAATATTAAGAGAGTTGTCTATGACAACATAATAAATCAAATTACTTAAACAGAAAAAAAGTTATACCAACTTAGAGATATATGACGAAAAAATATTAAGAGACTTGTCTATGACAACGTAATAAATCAAATTACTTAAATAGAAAAAAAAAGTTATACCAACTTTGAGATATATGACGAAAAAATATTAAGAGAGTTGTCTATGACAACGTAATAAATCAAATTACTTAAATAAAAAAAAAACAAAATGTGCGACGCTTTAATAAACAGAATGACCTAAACAAACTCAACAAATTCTGTCGCTGATTTATTACAGTATTATTATATTAAAGATAGTAACAAAGAATTTTCATATATTTCAGAATTCTATAACACAGTCACTGGTTCGGAATAATCGAATCCTCCGCCTTTCACAGGAAACAGCATTAGTCGCCATATTAAGTATATTTTGTCTTCCCAAGGCTGCACGCTACGCTAGTGTGAGAAGCAGACAGTCAGCTGGACAAGCTCAGGGCGGCACTGTTGGATAGCAGACAGACACACGTCATATCAGAGCAGAACTTAGGGGGCGGAGGGGGTGAGAAACTGATCAGCAGCGTACTGACCTACAGACTCTACGTTCTGAGGAAATTTTCATTCGCATACAGATGAAATTGAACTGCTGCATACGTCACCATCACGAGATAAGACGGCGCGGTTGAGAGTCCAAAAAAAAAAAAAAAAATGCGTGTTTTTCTACCGCTGGGAGTTTACGTACTTCATCTTTCCTTTCAGATTCACGCAAGTATTAGGAGACACGATAAATATTCCACTGTTTGGAATGTTGCCAATGTACTTACTGTCAGTGTGTTTTGATTCGCTCTCTGCCATCACAGTAAAATATTTCTTTCAGCTTCTTACGGTAACCGCCTGTTATATTCCACAGAGAATGTCTGTGTGTGTCTACCATTATATCAGGTACGTAAATGCATCCCTCAGAAGCAAACTCTGAATTAGTAATATGATATGTATCAGTATTATCATCGCAGATATTCTATCATTACAACCCAGAATATGTAATTTAACGAAGTTTTCCTTGTCCATTGTTTTCCCGCTGACACCTGGAGGAAATGAGCAACTCTTTTCTATTCATAGCTCTCTTGTATTACGGTTTTTAGGAAAACGTTTTAAATCATGCACGTGTCTTTTTCATCTCTGAAATTCCTAATGCAATAAAACACAATCCTGTATTAATTGTTTCCGGTTACCTAAAAATGCACTCACTCTGAATGTTCAGTTCACTTCATTGCATCACGTCAAAGAAATAAATACTTTTAAACAAAAAATATACTTAAGGTGTATGAGTAAATTACACTTACTTCTGTTACCCTACTTGATTACATCAGCATCCACGTTATACTGAGGATGAGGTAAAATCCTTTTAAATAGTCTACTGAATTTTCACTATCCTTCCATTCCCTTGTACACAAGCAGCAGTGGAGAACGATATACAGTTGCATGAAATTAGACAAGGGAACAAAGAAATTTTACCACAAATTCAGGATAGCTCATGTAAGTTGCACGAAATCATTCACGGTCAACAATGACGACAAACGTACAGTGAACTGCACTGCACAGAACATTATCCGAAGTTCACAAAAAAAATTCACTGATCTGATTTAACATTCCAAAATGTTATTGGCACAACTTTTACAGCTGCCAAATTATTGGAATGATGCAAGTTATATTACACTGTACATACTTGGTTGTTTTAAAAGACACAAATTATTAATCCATTTTAGCAGACGCAATATAAATTTTGGTGAACTGACACAACGGACTACACAATAGTGGTTCGCGTTTATTGTAACGAAAACATTAAAAAATTCACGATACGCACATTAACTCGTTCTCGTATTCAACAAATTAGGCTATTAAAAGTGTTTTCATTATTTTGGAAGGAATAAGTTATGTTGGATATAGCTGTACTGCTGTGCATATATTTGTACAGTAAAATTCAAACTGGAATAACGTCTATTATTGACTCTTATACACAGGACGCGTGTAAGCGAAATGAAGTGCAAAGAATGCCCTTTGTACTGCGGTGTATTGCATTACTAAATATATATGTTTCATTTTTTTTTAATTCATGGTTCCGTGCATCATGATTCGATGTTAATAAAAAAGGTCCAACTTGACGCAACAATATGCAGACATTTATTTACTGCAAAGTCACTCTACATGTTTCGGGCGTCACAGCACCCATCATCAGGAGTACTAAAAACTGTAACCGCTACCTCTGGTATAGGTCATACTGTAAAATACAAATTAAAAATTAAACATTAAAAATTAATAAGAGTGAACTAACATTTTGTTGGTTTGTTAACTGTAGATGGTAATGTTTGGTTATATGTTTACACATTCGCTGGTGTCTACGTGTCTAACTTTATAATTTAAAAGCTTTTGTATAATAAAATAGTTAAAGCTTTAACTATTTTATTATACAAAAGCTTTTAAATTATAAAGTTAGACACGTAGACACCAGCGA
>Ga0268261_10001173_pt1 | contig 17631 bp, 13 predicted proteins | sample TergutNc150P1_FD_190353 | JGI IMG/M metagenome (GOLD analysis project Ga0268261, IMG submission 190353) | Nasutitermes corniger P1 segment gut microbial community from laboratory colony in Florida, USA - Nc150 P1 (SPAdes) (version 2) | ecosystem: Host-associated > Arthropoda: Insects >...
TATATATATGACATTAGTCGCCTAAAGGTTAATAATTTAACCCTTATCCTGCTAACGTGGAGAAAATGGTGAGCTAATAATGCCAGCAAATAGCAGATGGGATTTAATTCGGGCTTTAAAGGGTTAACATCTTTGCTTGCAGCTGGTAGATCTTCCACAGCCACACCCATATGTATTGTAATTAATTCTTATGGGGGGGGGGGGGGGGGGGGAATGCTCTGTCCTGTGACTTTCAGGAATGCCACCCCAACACTAAGCAAGGATTGATTTTGAATGACAGCTGATGAAGAGACTTACGTACGTTGGTGCAGACTTGTTGAGAGGTATGGGCTGCGCCCAAACAAGGTGTGGACATGGAGGCAATGCTCTTGTCTGCAGTGTACCCATGTGATTTTCTAGCACCTTGGAATACCTGAAAAATTAGCCCATATTAAGTGGCACTAGTGTCTTTCGCACCTCACAAGTGCACATGCCCACCATTTTGCTCTTACAGCAAAAAAATGTAAAAGTATGTGGTTGAGGTGGCTTGTAACTGCATAACACTCATAGCATATATCATAAAAACTTATTCAAAAGTTAGTTGTGGAGATTCACACATATAAATACATGGTGATTTTATAAGTTCATTGTTTTTAAGTAAGGAAAAGTACATTACTAAAAATTATGATATATGTGAATTACAGCAACTATATAAATTCCATTCTTCATGACTACAAGTGATGACAGTAATTTACATAACGTCTAAACACAGCACTCTTATTGGATTTTGTTTTATAAATTTGATCAGATTAACAATGGTCCCATTTATTTATTTTTACTGAATTGCTTACTCCAATATTTATTATAACTTTTTAGCATGTCATATTTTTTGTTGGAAATGTACCAATTTAAGTATTTATTTTAGCATCTTCTCCAAACTGGTGTTGCTGTGTACAACAGCAGCAGCACGAGAATGTGTAATTAATTATAGCTTAATTAAAGTTACATTTATTCTTGTCAGTAAGATAATATCTAAAAAGTATAAAGAATTATGATTTTCCTTACTGTGTGTGTATATCGGTGAAACTTGGTTTATCATTGTGGAAGAAGAAAGATTCATGGTCTTGGCTCAGAAAGTGACAAACTAATACTTTTACCTAAGAAAGATGCAGTAACAAGAGAATGGTAATAATTCATGAAGAGCACCATAATTTGTAACTGATATTGTTATTAATCAATGATCAGATGGACAGTATATGAACCAAGCATGTGAACAATGTTCTAGATTTCAGTACTTCAAATGGAAATCCTGAGAGAAATATACCACTTGTGAGAAATGTGTGTAAATGAGGGGCTAATATTAAAACAGATCCTAAAAAAATGAGGTATTAAGAAGTGGAACTAAAGTGATGTAAAGATGTGGTTTACACTGAACTAGCTCAGAAGGTTCAGTGGTAAGCCTTCACGAACATAAAGCTGAAGCTTTGGGTTCCATGAAAGAAAGGGAATTTGAACCAGATGAATAGGCATCAGCAGCTCATGCAACATCTGTATCACACCATGGAGACAGTGAGGGAGAGAGTAAGTTTTGGTCAGCTGGTCGGAGAGTCGGTGGGTCGGTTGGTTGGTGGTATGATTGGTTGGTTAGGTGACAGGTAAGTAAAATCGCAAAGTACATCTGCTCTGAAACACTGAAGGCAAAAAATACTGTGACTGTCATCATGTTACCTATAAAGGTGATTTCCTTCCATCCTTTGAGGAAGGTCTGTGATTTTGTTTCTAAGTTGTGAATGATGATCTTTAAATATTGATGGCAAATGTCCAGTTGATGTGTACTCCAAAAGAGCATCCAACATCCAAAAGCAATCTGAAATAGATAAAGTGATTCCAATGTAATAAAAAAGAGAGACAGAAGAGAAACAACTTTATGACAGAACAGTTTAACATTAATCCACTGTGGCAGGTGAATACATTCAGAAATTTTACTAATAACCTTTCTGAAGATGGCTGTTGTCCAGACAATTTGAGTCTCCATAAACAACAACCCGGCCACTCTTCTCAGTAGCTTTACTCTGAAGTAATCCCAATATAGGAACAGTTTCTGTGGCTTCTGTTTCTTGACCTAAAACCTCCTGGCCTAGAAACAAGGAGACCAAAATTATACTTGCATAATTTTTCCCATTTACTATTTTTCACTATCCTCTCAATATAAACCATTCAATCAATCCTCTAAGTCAGGGGTGCATACAATTTTAAAAAATCTGGAAGGCACCTCACAATTCTATATGTCAGATGGGTTACATGAAGCAAGTTCCATACTAAGGATCCACAATTATTAGGTACCACCACACAAAATTTGTGCGGCCGGGGCGTGCTGCTGACCACTCACCCCCTTCTAGCGCCGAGGTCTTGAAAGGGTAGAGCTATACCTCTACCCCCCCTCTGGGCCACAACCGGGCCTGTAACGGGGTTACTTTACTTTTACACAAAATTTAGTTGACCAGGGGACCTGGTGCCTGGGATTTGTGTACCCCTGAACTAAGTTTACTGTCCTGTCAATTACTACACTCATACACACAAATGAACAGGTTATAACCCAAATTCTTCGTTTTTCACATATCTGAGATATTCTAGTGTAGTAAAACCATAAAGATTAAAGTCTCTAAAATGTGATGCTGTGTTGCTGGGTGAGTAGTACCTGACATTTCAAAGGGTAATGGTACCTTAATATTCAGGGTCAAGCAGCCATATTCTTGGACTATTCAGCCAATGACCCAGCATCACATCCCAGAAGACTTCAATCTTCAGCAGCACAGCTATCTTGTACAGTAATTCAATTCAAGGAGCCCGAGGCCAAAAAAACGAATTTCGACATAGCCATTCTGAATTTTGCAATTTGGACAAGGAAATGTCTCACGAATGTAATAGCTGCTAGTAATATCAACATTACAATGGGCTAGTAATGCACACTGATTCTATGAGTAAAGGTAGACAGAATGTAGTTTTGATTATATTTATTTATACTGCACATATTGTACTCTGAACTATTCAGTAATGGATGAATAAGGTTTTACCATAAATGTACTGCCATGTCTTTTATTCATATGTGTATCTGTGGTGTACTGGTAAGTCTAACCTTGATCTTTCAGCTTTTCAGAAATTATAATGCCACTTTCAGGAAAACGAGCTATTGTGGTACCCGACCCATAATACATATCATGGTCACCCAGTGTAAAATCGCCTTCAAACACTCTGTCTCCCAGGGCAATGCCCCATGATGAAAGCAGATCATTTAAAGCTGGAACATTGGCACCACCAGTATCTGGCATCCACCACTGCCTGTAAAATAAAAGAAATATTAGTGCATGTGTAAATATTTTGCCTTTTACATTTCATGTTACTGAATTATGCTCAGTAGCTTAAGAAGTCAATGGAATATATCTACATACCATTCATTTCTCAGTGTCACCTGAACACAAGGATTACAGTCTTCTGTGATGTGATGCTGTGTTAATTTGTGATGTCACCTATGTTTCAGAAGAGCTTCCTGCCTCCACCTTTGCCGTAATCAAAGAATTCTTGTTCTCTGACTATCCCAAAGAAGGAAGCAGTACACTACTATGAAATGTCAGTAACAAATTAGCAGCAAACAAGGGATCATATCCAAGAAGACTGCAATCTTCATCAACAACACTGTGAAAACTTCAGATCACACATTTCAACAGTGAGATATTCAGTGACAATACATAATCTTAAGAAGTTAATTAAGGTCTCTAAACTATGCATGAATGGCAATAATGTTGGCTGCTGCTAATTATCCATATTTTCTGTGTATGAAAATTAGTATATTTCTTTAGATATGGCCCTAAAAATTGCAGGGTCTTATACACAGGGAAGTAAGGATTATAATTAAATATGCTTGCCCACGTCATTTTGTTCACTGTATAAAACAAAACTGGTTAGTTTTATTAACACATAAATAATTTTTATAATCGGGCATAAAATAAACATTTTGTTAGGCATACCTACAAATTTTTTAAAAATTCTAGGTTTTCTTTCCTAAACCAATTACAGTTATGCCGTCCAGAAAGCACAGGTCTCCTCTTTTCAGACCTTTTGATCCTTCTTATGGAAATTTCTGTGGAACATTATCTTGTAACTACTACTGTGTCAGTCAAGTAAAAAAACAACGTTGCAGAGGTAAACTGTTACGGTCAATGAATTAACTTTGCCAAAGATGGAACATATCACAGAAGTTAATTGCCGAATATGACAACCCCATTTTTAAAGTAAATATGGTTCTTCTAGTACTCTCATGATTCAAATGTCAGAGGACATTAAAGTCGAGTATAACAAAACACCAAAATGAACTTCACATGTATATGGTGGCTTTGTTGGCATACCTGGTGTTCTCATCATAAAATTTGACTTTTTTCATGACTGTAACATTGTACCAATCAGCAAACACTATAAGTGACAGTCCATTGTCAACATCTCTCTTAAGCTTGGCCACTTCCTCAGGGAAGTACTCCTCTTCAGAATCAACCAACAGCACTGTTCCATACTGAGATGCATCAAAACATGTGAAGGGAGAGCCCAACACTTCCACATAGTAACCACTGTTGCGCAGATGCTGGTACATATCCTGCAATACAACAATACAGATAAAGGGTTTTGTGTGTGTGTGTGCACATGCATTTATTGAATTGTAGTGTCATTTACTGTATTTACCCAAATGCACGACAAGTTTTTTCCCCTTAAACTTGGTGTTTAAATATGTGGGGTCACCTTGAATTCATCATGCATGAAGCACCAAATTGGACTGCAGCAAGGCAAATCGATGTGCACTCTAAAACTGTCTTGCAAGTAACTCTAAGAGAAAACAGAGTATCCTGTAGTATTCTCATTCATTCATTATGCCAATGACATTGTAGAATGTGTGGAAAAGTGGGCTACAAGTCAAGATGTATTCCAAATGAGATCTGGTGAAGATGACAACAACTTTAATGTTGATTAACATGCTGACAAAACAAATAACAGCAATTCAGCACAATAATTCAGGGTTTCCCACACAAATGCCTGGAGGAGGAGGAAACAAAAGAAGCTGATAAACACGAACTACACCCAAAAAAGCTTCAGTGGACCAACACACAGTCATTTCCAGGAACCAGAACAAGCATTGCTGAGTCTGTGCACTTAAGATAAACTGGAGTACCAGTGACAAGTGATGTGATAAAATACAGATCAATATAACTTATCAAATCACACACAATGTGGCAGTGGTTCAAAGTCAGCATGAGAGTGTGTGTTATATATGATGTTGGGAAACTGGTTCTTTCTTCACTTGGCCAGCAATGTGCGGCTGAATTTGAGAAGAAGCATGGTGCTTTTCACTGACATGCAACACGAATTTTCAGGTACTTGTGTCCACATTTCAACAGTATAGAACGCTTTTACATCCACAAAGAAGCCACATTCGAAAATCAACTTCATGACAAACAAACAATCTTTCCCAATAATATCTCTGGCACTATCTTAAACAACAGAATATAGCTACCATACATCCCCCCCCCATACCTCCTTCTGATCAATAGTCTTCCAACATTCATACTACACAGAACAGTAAAGGACAGAATCAGAATTCTAATCATCAAAATAAAAGTTCTACGTAACCGTACACAAATTTGAGTACCTTATATATAAAAAGTGATCAGTGCTAACCAACAAAATTAAATTCCACATAACTATACAGTAAATTCAAAATATATCCAGATTGGTGCTCTTCCAATATGTAATCTACCTTTGAGTATGTGATCTACCATGTTACAGGTTGCGGAGGTAGCAGGAAATATTGTGTAGAACCGGAAAGGAATTGGGCACGATAAACTCTGCACACGACACTTGCTGTATTGATGTATTTAATGGAACTGTACATGGAAACATAAGTTTCTGTATTAATATGAAAAAAGCCAAGTGTATGATGAAAACCGAACACATTCAACAATACACACTTTTTACATCATTCAGGAAATCAATTAACAAATTCGGTGAGTGTTTCCTCTTCACCCAGTAGCAGTATTCGTTTAGGTGGGACTGCAGCAACAGTTCAGTTGTCCCTCTCATCTTTCTTAATATCTTCATTTTCGCGTCCAACCATGAGCGCTCAACACCCTGTGTATTTGTTCCGGAAGCAGGATTCACATAATTTTCCTGATGGTTGACAGTGCTATGAATGAATTCAAGAGACTTTAAAGTAGAATAGGCCGGACACTCGTCGGAATGAATGACAGATCCTTGTGCACATTCCCGGGTGATGATTGGCACAAGTGTCTCTTTATCACGGCGGTTGACATAGAAGTAGCGACAGTCGAGACCTTGCTTTAAACCAAAAACCCATGGGCCATCTATTCTTCTACCATGATTCCTGTTGTTTTCTAGAAGCACATCACTATCTTCCGATTGTGGTGCGCTATTACCCTGCAGAAGTCTGCCGTGATTGTATTTACGTTTCCCAGCAAATCGAGCCTCGTCTATCTGTATTGGTTCTTCAGCGGTACCCAGCATCTGACCTTTCTTTTCAATGACTTTCGTACAAACCTCCCGGCACATGTTGTACCAATCAACTAATGTTGAATGTGATCATCCAGTAATTGTTTTGGCATACTTAATAGGAGTTTCACAGAGGAAGAAGTACACAACATCCAATATCTGACATAAAGACAGCTTACAATTCATCTTGTTATTGAGATCCGAGTAATGGAAGAAACTGTTCCCATGACGTACACTTCTCATTATTTGGCATCCTTTTCTTGGACATCTCATAACAGGTACACTGTTCCCTTGAATTAATCTTCTTTTATTCTGCATAACACTTCCACACTTATCGCAATTTATCACAGCTTTCTCCGGATCATCCAACAGATTACGTTCGCGTAGATATTGTACAGCCATTTCCTCGCTACAAATAACTGTTTTAACGAATTCCACGTGGCTCTGCATTGCTGACGGTTCCTTACATCAAACCATAAACAAGTGAACTGGGCTACGAATACGACCGAACAGCACATCCCAGGATTTGTGTACTTGTCCGCTTGGGGGTTGCAGGAGGTACGTCACTTGCGGTATGAAGGGTTGCGAGAGGCAGATCACATATTGGAATGAAAATGGTGCGGTAGATCACATATTGGAAGGAAAATGACGCGGTAGATCACATATTGGAAGAGCACCTCCAGATTCTACATGAGTGACATCAACTATACAAAAAAACAAGACACCGAAAAAATATACGCACCAAAATGTAAGTATTATAACTACATACAAAAACATACAAGACCAACACCCCGTACACCATAGTAAAATGGAGGTCCTCTATATAGTTGCAGATTGCATCACAACTTCATCTAGCCATCTCCTATGAAAAATACCACCACACTTCTACTCAGTATATTGAAAAGCACTCCATATACACCATAAAAGCAGCCCCACAACAGAGGCTTCCCATCATCCGAATGAAATGGATCTTAAATAATATCACAACATTTACAACTTCTACAAGACTGCTCAGTATGTAAAATTCCCATCATAATCAAGTTTCTATTTTACTTGTCTCTATTATCTTATGTTATTGATATTTTATAATTATATTTTACATTTTATATTGGCATTGTCAATTGTATATTAAGGCCCTTTTAAGTTACAGCCTGAAGATGGCTTCATGAAAGTAGAAACATGTTGCTGCTATGTTCTTTTAATTAATTATATTTTATGTAATAAAGTTGTGTTAGACTATAAAATTATATATTTCTATTAAGACATGCAATAAGATTTCACAAAATAAACAACTACATCCTGAGACACGTGGGAAATGCCAACGAAACCCTAGTGTACATTGTTATGCCAACCAATTCACTGTCAATGGCATCAGAGCAAAATGTATGGTGATAAAAACATCAGATAATAAAAATATATGAGTAACTGTAATGTTGGTAATATGGTAGCAAGTTGCCACCATCTATGAGTCTACCTAGACAAATCACTGTCAGATGCCAACTAAAGACTGGATGACCAATTAACGTACAAATAACTGGCTGGCAGTGGTGTGGAACATAAGGCCTGGGGTGCTCCACAGAAAATGGGGAATGCTGGTGTTGGATATATTTAAAGGACATTTAACACCAGAAATGAAAGCCACAATCAGTTCCATAAACACAGACCTTGCTGTCACACTTGCAGGGATAACCTCTCACAACTGGAGGTATTAAGATGTTGTGGTGAAGAAGTTAAACACCATCTAGAGCAGCCGTATGGCGAGTGGCTGCTGGGAGGGAACTATGCTTTGACCCCAGCTGGAAGAATCAGAAGCCAGGTGTGACTCTTCTTTGTCAGTGGACTGCAACAGCATGGCAGCACACCTCACTGGACGTGATTGCGAAGGGATTCAAAGAGTGCTGTGTATCAGAGTGGTTGGATGGGCTGATGACATGTTGTGGAATGACAATAGAAAGGTTAGGAATGGCATCAGCAAGTGGGAGGAATATGAAGGCACTGATTTTGAAGATCTACAGACAATTAAGGTGGTCAGAGTGCCACTGATTGGTAAAAGTAGATGAACGCTGACGTGTTTTATCAATACAAAATTAACGGAAATTTTTCTTTTATGGCAGATGTCTTCGTACAGGCTCTGTCCCTGATTCAGAGATACACATATTTTTCTTTGACAGTTGTGTTTTATTTGGGGGTTGTCTAAAATTAGGGTCACCTTACATTTGGGTAAATAAATAAATACACAAATATGTAAATAAAAACATATATATGGTAGTACATTTCATTTATTTGTATGTACTTAATATATGCCCATGAAGGTACCAGCAGAATGATTGCTCTTGAAGAATTAACTCACTGGTCTGGCAATGGAAAAGCGTTTATAACAGAATGTGGATTCATACACTGAAGACAAATTTATGTCTTCATTACCGTGTGCATAAAGAAATTTTTATTTAACTATGGTAGTTTACATTTGAGTCACATGTACTGGGCTGAAGTATATGAAGTTACCATTAAATGGTTTTTTACATTTTACCTTAAAATTTGTGTGAATATGGTCTCCATTCCAATCCAATGGGTCATTTTTCATGCGGAGATTATCCCTAGGAAAGTAGCCTGGTGGATACCGAAGGTTGTGGTACTGATCCCACAAAATGCGTTTGCTGTTGAACCAGTGTTACAAATTTATTAACATCATATCTGTCTTATCAAGACACAGCTAAAACTTTCACAGCCTTCAAAAAACACAATTTCCCTGTGAATTTTATATATGTGTAATCTAAAAAGAGTAAATTCACCATAAAACTTGCAACTTGTAGATTATCTTTGTATGAAACTATGGGAAAACTACAAATGTTGATGCATAACTGCTCCCATACATATGACTAACCAACATTTACTCTGTAGAAAATGTAACATCAATGATGCAATCATGCTGTCAAACCTGGCTGTGAAAGCATTAGAAAATTCGTGAAAACCAATCAAATTTAATAAAATGAACAAAGGTTTACATCCAAAACAACATGAGAAACAATTTCTTTATAAAGGCTATCTGTACATTATGGTGTGAAAGGCAAGAAAGGATTTACTACAAAAGTACAGAAAGATAGTAAAACTGCTCAATTTCCTGCAAGTTTATCCTATGTAACAAACATTTCATAAGATTTCAACACCAGAAGTTTTAGAGAAATGAAATAGTTTTGAAAGCTAATAGATCAACATTGGAAAAGAACTTATAATTATTACCTTACACTCTTTGAAGGACAGCTGCCACAAAATTTGGATAAACATGAACATATTCATATTTCCATGGACCTACAAACAACTGAAATATTTCATTCAGTGCACTATATATGTAGCTACATGGTCATAGATCACTTCCTGGAATGTGCTTTCTAATCACAGAAGAAGATCTAGTACAGAAATTCAGGGGTGTTTGTTGGAAAATAACAACACAAATAGAGACGTAGACAAAAACAAACCATGTTTACTTGAGGCATCAGGGTAGGTCCACATCACATTATCAAAATTAAACTGCCCTTATCAACCATGCCATCTACTTCATAATATAGTGACTGCACCCACCCACCATTCCTAGAAAGAAAGATGTAAAACAATTTCAGCAACATGAAGTCAGGCTGCCCTTGAAAGTCAGTTCAGACTTTGGACTGAAAAAGACTTCTACCTGAAATGCCTCTTTCAGTGTACTGGAAATATGCTGCTTGTCAATAGGCTGACTTAACAATTAAAATACATTTGGCCTGAAATAATTACATGTTATGGTAACTAATAACAAAAAGTAAACTCTAGTCCCTAAAGCAGACAAGTGTGACACTGATGCCTGAAAATACAAGACACAACAGTACACATTTCCCATAAATCTCCACAAAATCCCCATCAAACTACAAGAAAAATCAGACATTGAATACATACTGTCTAGGAGGTGTAGGGATTATCTTGGCCTTGATTGCAAGTTTCACGGATGACTGTCGTGGTTCTGTTTCACCATCTTCTGGTGGAGATTCTATGGTCAGTGCAATATGTCCTTGTGCAATGCCTTCCCAGTTGGCAGCAGTTCGAGCTGCTGCAATGCTGACTGCCATCCATCCTGACCAGGGCCACAGCAGTTCAGAGAAAGTCAGTGCTATATCCAAGTACTGACCAAACTGTGGAGTGTAGGGGTGCCACTGTGGCTTGCCTACTACACGGCCTGACACTCCTAGGCCATTCAGAATGGTTACATTTACAATAGTAGGCATTGCACCATAATACAGTGACTGTGTACAGTATGGCCACATGTACTGGCATTCCGTAAGATCCACATAACTGCAATGAAGATTAAAATTCTGTGTATATATCTGGCAGGACAATCACGCAATTCATATATTTAACCTTTAACAGTAGGATTGTTCTACATTGTCTTCATGCTTTGTTTTCGTTTTAAATTAATGACAATCTACTTTACAGATTTCTTTTGTATGTAAAAGAAGATATATTCATAGTTAGGAAATGAACAAATATGCTTCTAAATTTTAAATGTGGCAATTGCAAATTTTTGTTTAGATCCCTTAAATTAGATTAATCTTCTACATAGCATCTGACCACCACTGGGGAACATAATGCCTCCTAAACAATGGGTAATAGGGACTTACTCCCAAGGGAGAAAACAGCCAGGATGTTCAGCTGATCACTTACCTGCATTCATTGGTGAAATTAAGAACACAAAGAGTTCTACCTCCACTCTCTCATGTGTCTTCACTGTGTTGTACGTAATTAAGCACAGGGATAGCTTTACTCTTTTAACTGCTCATAAGAATTACCATTATATCTTTCTCGGCTCAGTGACCCTTCTTTATCATGTCCTTACCTCGGACTCAGACTGGCTTGAGGTTTGTAGCTGTTCAGAATCTGATATGCCTTGAGGAGGTCAAGCTTTCCATGGCCCTGCTCAAACATATTGACACCAGGCAATCTCCGAGCAGAAGCCATGAGAGCCTGCTTCATACTGGCAGGATTGATGGCATTCCCACGATGCAACACTCCACTATGGTGTAACAAAGTGACCAAAATTGGTTAATGCTAATAACAAAGAACATTTGAGACCAAACTTATGTGGATATTAGCATATTTAGAGAAAGAAGTTACAACAGTTGTTCACAAAGCCTCGATGGGTACATGTAAGTTCCATGAGTTTCACTGGGAAAATCATAATGGAAATTTTTTCCCCTTCTGAAATAAAGAACTGTAAAAAAATATTCTAAAGAAGCTACTGAAAAACTTACGGTCACCTTAAATTCAGATTTCTGTATTCAGATACATAAGGTGTATACAGTGAAAGGCTGTTACGACAAGTATGGCTGCTAATACAATGTCTGATGTAAAGACAGCTGAACCATGCATTGTCAACCTTCATATGTTGCACAAAGTAAAATTACTGTGCAATAGCAAGGCATGTTTGTCAATCACTCCATTTTTACAAGTGATACAAGCAATTAGGAAGACCTTGTTCATTTAATGTTTATGGGTTCGTACATCGTAAATATATTCTGCTATATATCCAACAAGATGCAACTTTACACAGTTTATTTAAATCTGGAAACTGCTCTACATGTTTCAGGTGGTACCTCCACCCATCATCAGGAGCGCACACAACTGTATCTACAGCATTTGGTATTTGTCACACCGTATTGCTATCTGCCGCTATCGCGGAGGAGTTGGAACAGTTCCATCTCCTCCATGACAGCGGCAGGTAGCAATAACGATGTGACAAATACCAGATGCTGTAATACAGTTTTATGCGCTCCTGATGATGGGTGGAGGTACCACCCGAAACATGTAGAGCAGTTTCCAGATATAAACAAACTGTGTAAAGTTGCATCTTGTTGGATATATATTGGAATACCTTGTTCATATTTATGCTTGCTGGTACAGCCTCACATCTTCCTGCTAGTCTGCATTTCTTTTGCAGGGTAATGTAGTAAAAGGAAAAGAGTGGAAGTTAAATGCTACAGGTGGTGGGGGATCATGTGGCCAGGGCAGCCAATGGCAACGGCATCAGAGTTCATCCTACAGAAAGTGAGAAGGGAGGTAAAACAATTTCTACAAATATGATTACCACTACTAACTAATTTCTTATACTGTCTCCCACTCCATGCGAAGAAACAGAAACATGGAGAAAACTAAAACTGCAGCACATGTGGAGGGTGGCGAAATGTAACAATCATGTATATGTGTAGCGGGAGGAGGAGGCATGCAGAGGGACAGTCACTGCTCCTTTTCCCATTCACATTTTCAAAGCTCTCAGTTCTCACAGAAATACAAAGTACTGTTGCCCGTGATAGTCACTGAGGAAGTATCAACAATATAGCAGTCACACAGTCCTCATGTGAAGCATAAGATAGTGACGTATTATGCAGTAGGACTGTCTCATTTCAAGATTCTGAAATTGTTGAATGGTGCAACACCAATGATAATACACTCGTGTCTATACAATACAATCACAACTGACAAATCCTTACAGACCTTACATCTGCTGAATGGTATACACAGGTAATAACATAGTAAGTCACTTTGCTCCATCATGCTTGTGATGAACATACAGAAATTCTCAATATAAAAAAAAAGTATGGTAGTTTTTTTGTTTACCTACCAAAACAACTCACTCAAAATTTTAGTCTAGCACAGTTTCTTGTAATTTCTTCATGGAACCTGTGTTGTTGTTACTTATGGTAAGATATTTGTAAAAGTACAAAATTTTGATTCTGTATGTGATATTTATGACATCAAAAGTAGATATGACTACTATGGGTATTTGAAAAAGTGACATTTGTTCACGCTATTATAAACACTCGTTAGAATTGACTTCCACTGTAGTTACATTATTTTTCTTCCATTTTGGAAGTGAAATAACATGTGACATTAGCAGGTGTGTAAAGCAGGTAATGAGTAGGAGAAAAAAAAAAGGTAGGGAAAAGGGGGATACTTTTAAAAAAAATACTTATTGAAAATATAATTTTGTGTCCTCTCATCCATTCCGATTGAGAAGCTTCATGAATCACTTCTCAGACATTCCTTCCAAATGTTGCAGTCACTGTGATACTGTTTTCAGCTATGAATTTGTAGAACTACTAGAAAACTAGCGTAGTTGCACAAAGTAAACAACCCAAAGATTATGCATACAGACCAAATTACTATCAGTTCAAAATGCAGTTTCAAGAAAAATTACCTAGCCAACAGAGTCACTGCTCCAGCAACAACAGGCGAAGCAACACTGGTACCAGAAAGAGTTCGACAACTGCCTTTAATGCTGGATCCTCTCACAGCAGAGCCATAGGTAACAATGTCTGGCTTCACTCGCCCATATCTGAAGTCAAAGAATATGCAATTCTGTTCATTTCCACTACAAGTCTAAAAAAATTAGCACTTATAATGTAGATCATCGATTTTAACAATTTCAGATAACACAAAATAGTGTCCCTGAATCAGGCATCATGATCACAGAAATTACAGTCCAAAAAATGTAACATGCACAGCTTTTTGTTAACCACCATATTTCTAATGCATGTGAGATACACGAAAATATATAGCATGTATTATGCAACTCAAAATAATGGTATTATTTAAATGGGATCACGCTTTAATTCACTAACACAACGTCACATTCCGAAATGACAGTGACAAAGTTTACTTGCACCTTTTCCACAGAATTAAAAAATGTTGCACAGTTTTGGCTGAAAATCAAAATTTTTGCATTCAGGTTTGGAATCAGCACTTCAGAATTAATTTAAAAATTTCTTGTATGTTACCATACCCTTGCTGGCATATGTAATTTCATGCACTCTAAGATAACAGCATTGTTAAATGGCCCCCAAACCCATCAATAATAATCATTAAAGCAGATTCTGATCACCAAAATTTCTGTAATTTTATGACTGTAATTTTAATAGATGACAGGAAGAAACTGGATAATGCACACTTATTATCAATATTGTTAGAGAAAGAAAACCAACAGTAAGATGGTTGTAATTCCAGGGAGCACAGTCCTTATGAAACCAATAGTCACTCAGCTAGTCACGATATTCCCTGCATTTTATGGTGCCTGAAATCTCAAGATCATGTTCACAACAGCCTGTCACGGAACCCTATCCTCACCACATCCTCCTGTTATATTCATTTAAAACCGATCTTAATATCCTCCCACCTACATCTAGGTCTTCCAAGCAGTCTCACTCCTTCAGGTTTACTAACCACTACTCAATGCATCTGTGAACAGAATACAGCTGAAAAACAACAGTACTAAAATAACTATGGCGATAAAATCCTATGCAAGAGACCACTTTGAAGATCAATGCAGAGATGGAATAATAAAGTGATTTCTTCTGATAATGTGGCTGGAACCAGAGAGAAGCATCTGGCGTGTAGCAAGTGCATCCAGGTTCCAGATAAACAAAAGTGATCGACTTTATGGTATGTGTATGATAGGTCACAATGCAGTGAAAGCCAGTTAAGATGCCCCTGCTTAAGAAGTTTTCTTGCCTACAAAGTTGCAATAATTTAGTACCAAATTTTCCCAGATGAGTAACAGACACATTGCCCTTCTAAAATATTTCCCACTTAAAACTATTTCCTGCCTGTGACAAAAACATTTCAGGATGAAAGCAATTTTTCATCCATTTAACATATTTTTGCACTGAAATATTAAGTAACCTCCAGTCATTTAATCTGTTATCAAAATACAGCAATCAAATAACCCTTTCAGTTCACACAGATACACATCCAAGGCTGTTTCCACAATGGATCAGACAGACAGAAAAGCAATTCAAATGTTAATCTGTCATAAAATGTGGCAAGATATGGACTCAAATGCTGAATGTGCTGCCAACTATTTCCACACATACATTCCATACAGCATGATGCAACATCATGGCCTATGTATAATTTACGGAGTGAATCAACGTGGGTTTAATCGATCACATTTTGAATGGAATGGTTTTACTGAAGCATTCTGTGTACAAAACTGGTATACATTTTGTGTTCACTAGCACCCTTTAGAGATGAAACATGTCTGTTATATATAAGGACTCAGTGGGTACCTCACAGTAAACACTCTCCACCGCAGTTATACAATTATACAAAACCAATCTGTTAATGCTGTATAAGGTAAAGGTTGCTCTATGTTCTGAAATCCATACACAATACATGAACACAATGAAAGAATCATGTAGAATTTCTGAATGTTAAACCTGGTGGTATACAGAGTAACCACTAGGTTTTAAAAGGTTAAATTGCTGATTTGTCTACACAGTTTTCAATCTGCAGAGCCACTATTTATTCAACACATGATCAGCAGGCCTACTACATAAACCCCCAGCATACAACACAAGCAGCTCTTAAGTCAAGAAAAGCTGGACATTATAAACATGGTGGATGCTACTTAAACAACTTTCTCACAAAAAATCATTCAAGAAATTTTCATTCCCAGCTGAGCTGGAAAAAATGGTGAAAACATCAAAATGTAGTTAGCTACAAACAGTATATAAGGAATGGTTCTGGTAAGAATTTGCTGTCATATAGTGGTACTACTTGTAAAAAAGTCTTGTCTTGTGTTTAAGAATATGTCAACGTGATGAAAGAAGGACTTAAAATGTGGTTTGATCGTAAAAATAAAACATTTAATGCCAAATTTATATATAAAAATATGCCAGTAAGGAAGATTTTAATTTAAACACAGAATTATAAAATAATATCACTTTCAGGCTTACCCTTCTAAGACATTTTTCTGCTTAATCAGCCAAATTGGCTGAACTTTTCCAGAAACATATTAAGAGGGTTGGAACATATATGACTCTTATACCAGTTAAACATTTATTATTAAATCCCACTTACTTACTTACTCCATGGAGCAGAGTCCTTCTTGAGAAGCTAACCAGTAAACTTTGCAGCTAGTCAAGAAATTCCCCGCACATATGGAACCCGAAAGTCCCTCACCGTACCCACAAGTGCCCGCCACCTGTCCCTATCCTGAGCCAACTCCATCCAGTCCCCACGACCCCCTCCAACTTCTTGAAGATCTATCCTAACATTAACCTCCCATCTACAGCTTTGTCTCCCCAATGGTCTCTTTCCCTCAGTCTTCCCCACCAACACCCTGTGCACACCTATATCCTCCCCCATACGCGCCACATTATACATACACACTACATACGGAAATATGTTTGCAGGTAGTAATTACAAATGTGGTAACAACGCGACATAAAATATCATGACCATGACTAATAAATCACTGGAGCCAGGTACTTGAAATTGTGTACAGTCAGGTCATAAACATGCTGGCATTTTTCATACAAACTGCTGTGTTGCATCTCTGCAACTGCAGATATGGGCAGAATATGAATCCCTGATGTCATATCATGTCCTTCAAATACGATGCATATGAAAATGTTCTCTCCCAAAAATACTACACAATAACAATAATTTTACTAACAGGGACGCGGCACTATAAAGCTACGAAACACATAACTAGGATTCCAGTTCTGCTCGGAACTACTTGTTTGTATTTTCTACATATTTATACACAATTTTTATATATGATGATATTATTAATGTCAGCCCGAGTTATGACAAACATAACAATTAAGAACATTCGATACACTTGATGGGCATTTGAACGTGTTTTCCAATAAGCTTTTCGGCAGTACTCGCACAATATACAATTTACCCTCTACTTTCTACAGTATTGTCATGAAACACCTAACTTATGTCTTTGAGTAAGTTATGTCGCCATACACAAACAAAGAGTATTCTTTTTCGAAGAATCTACTGATGGTTGGAGACTTCAAGCTGCCCAGATAAAGCCCAGTAGATAAAGCCCAGGAGATACTTCATATTACACGAGGTTTATAATTTAAAAATTCCTGTTCTGCTCACAGTAGGTCTTGTGTAGTTCCTAGAAATGTAATTACTTCCCCATACATAGAGCACAAGCTGACTGGTTTTACAGCCAAGAGTAATTGTGTTCACTACGCAGTACGCAACGGGTATTTAACCCTTAGGTGACTAATGTCATATATATATATATATATATATATATATATATATATATATATATAT
>Ga0268261_10001174_pt1 | contig 17626 bp, 12 predicted proteins | sample TergutNc150P1_FD_190353 | JGI IMG/M metagenome (GOLD analysis project Ga0268261, IMG submission 190353) | Nasutitermes corniger P1 segment gut microbial community from laboratory colony in Florida, USA - Nc150 P1 (SPAdes) (version 2) | ecosystem: Host-associated > Arthropoda: Insects >...
CATCGAGAACAGACTTTTGTGTAGCCAAGTAAACCAATGATATAGCCCACTCTTTCTTTAGACATTCCTAGCCTACCTGCTATCTGCTTCTGGGTGATACGGCGGTCATGCTTGATCAGTTCATCAACCTGTTTTTGATGCTTGTCATCTGTCACGGAAACCGGCCTTCCACTGCGAGGTTGGTCAACAATATTGGCACGACCTGGTTCATATTCACGAAATTTAATGGCCCAACGATTTACTGTAGTTCTGTTAACAGTGTTTTCACCATACACAGCCTGTAAATGGTGATGAATTTCAGCTGGCGTTACGTTTTCAGCACTTAAAAATTCAGTCACCGCACGTTGCTTCAATCTCGTTGACATACCACCATAACATGACTCCATGTTAACACGCACTGTTTTAGAACCGGTGTAGAGAAAGGAATGAAACATTGCACCACTGTGCAGGAGGGTTGTGGCTACAAGGACACACTGCACGCGCATCGCTACTTTGCTCCGTTGGCAAAATATTTCACTGTGTGCATTATTTATCAGCCACCCCTCGTACATGCCCCACTGCAACTGTGTGGTCTGTAATATCAGTGAATGAGAGGACCATGTTTGTTAAGCCTGCTGGTGTTTATGACCAGTTACTTGTACAAGGCTTATATCAGATCATCATGGTGACATAAGCCTTAGTCACCCATCTTTATGCTAGTCCTGTCAGCTAGAGAGAATACAGGCACAAACGAGCCAGCATCTTGTTGATGCAATTTAACATAACTTAAGTCTGAGAAATGCAACCTCACTGTGTGTGGGCAATATACTAGATGAAAAAGTGTAGTTTAATAGAGGACATTTCTTTATGTGCAACAGTGCTAGTGTAGTATGCTTTCTTCTGGGTAATTCCCCAGCATCTGAATTTTATATGCCGAAATTTCGGAACACACTGTCTGTTCCATCTTCATAGGCAAGTAGGTGTGAAGAATGACTAGGTTTGAGAAATGTTGGGGTATTTGTACTGGAAAAGGTTTGGCTTGAAAATAGCCTGAGCCAACAGGGAGGAGGGTGACAGGGTAAGGGCGGGTCTGAGTACAGAAACAGGCTGTGGAGGGTAATAACCCACATGGAAGCCCCGGGCAGGTAGGTGAAGGAAATAGGGCGTGTGTCGGGGTGAGCCATGGGATGGTACAGATCAAACTATTGTGTTTTAGGTGGCTGCCTCCTTTCCTTAAGCTTGTGTAGAAGGGGTTTCCAAGATTTGCTTAAGGTCAAGCCATCTTCTCTGTTGATGTTGTGTGGGTGCATTTCAAGTTCAATAGCTTCTCTGATGAGTCGATCCATGTATCTGGTTTTAGCAGAGAGGAGTTTTGTGTCCTGTAGTTTAATAATGTGGTCATGGTTAATGTTGTGTTCCGCTACTGCTGATTTGTTGGGTTGTGCCAGTCTTATATGTCTACTGTGCTCTTTAATTCGGAGTTGGATGGATCGACTGCTCTGTCCAATATAAACCCTGCTGCATTCACATGGGATGCTGTATATACCCGGTATTCTTAATCCCAGTGCATCCCTGACTGGTGGAAGGTAGCTGAATATTTTTCTAGGTGGCACAGCGACATTTCTGATGTGTTTGGCCAGAATTCTGCTGAGTCAGCCATATGCTTCACAGAAGAAAGCATACAACATTCAGAACCAGCAAAAGTTTGAAATCAAGAGTGCTAGTGTAATTTCAGTAAATTTAGTGTTCTGTGTGCCAAACTTATCTACAACTGGGGTTCTCTTCAAACTCCGTAGGTGTACAGTTTTCACCATGGACAGCAATTACTTAATGAACACACAAGATGCATTACTACATCAGAAACTGTCAAAAACATTCACTGCAATCAAATTTAGACAAGCTGGACATTACAAACAATGTGAACATTACATCAAATGTTCCTTGCACAAAAAATGGTTATATGGAACTGACATAATACAGTGAAACCTCTACCCTTCAAGCCCATCCATCATTTTCCTACAAAGAATTCATTTCTTCTGGTCCCTTCATGTTAACCATACATATGTTGGATGCATCAATCCCCGAAGTGTTATTTTACTGTGTCAAACATTCAGAAGTCTTGGTTATGAACCACAATATTCCCAGAAGGATACTTAAAAAAAAAAAAAAAGTAAAATTAATGCGAGAGGGGGATATACACTAGCAGTACCCTACCCAAAGGGGGCATTATTATGGCCACACCTAGGCCAAGTGAGGAATGAAGGTGGTGCAGGTGGGGTAAGGGGCAACTTAAGATGTAAGGTGGCATATCTCAGGAACTGTAATCTGTGGTTGCTGGAAGTACTGTCTTGCATCATCCTGTTTGCTTTACCTTGGCCAGTCCCACACTTAACAGTTATATGATTTAGTGTTATTAATCCAGTTACTATTTGTTGTTATTCCTGTTTTCATATAATTATTTCATGTACATAAGGCCTACACATCAAAGTTTGTTGCCATGCTGTATGCTACAAAAAGTGAGGATGCTGCACGACTGCAAATCACAAGTGGAGAAGAAGCAACTAAGATAACAGATCAGCATAACTCAATGCTTTGGATTAGGAATGGATTTGGCAAGGCATGGTGAAGGCCAGTGACTTCAAAACTTACACAACCGCAGACAATTGAGCTTGCCATATGTGGCACTTCTTTCAAAAACCCTTTGCTGCTGAATGACTTATAAAGACATCGCACAGTGAGCCCTTTAAATTGCCGAATGACTTATAAGAAATTTGAAAACAGTGTGTGTCGAAGTTTGGAGGAATTTTGTTCACTCCTATCTGGAGTTTTGGTAAGCTGCAGGACCCATAAAAGTGAGGGTTTCTTTGTGTAGCCAGATTGGACCCCCTCTACCCACTAAACCCCTCCAAAAACCCTGATTTATATGTCAACACATAGGAACTGCACAGTTATCTCAGTGTATAATACGTTTCGAGATACAGCTTGCCTTTGTTTATCACTTGCACTGGTGTTCACTGTGGGTTGAAATATCAACACTGTCCTATGAAATGAACACTAATTGTTGACCAGAAAGGTTTTCAGTGGCATACTGTACCAATACTGTTCAGACAAAACTAATGTTAAAAAATCAGAGATATCCACAAAAATCAATGTTTACAGCTACAGGAGGGACCACAGACGTGCCTCTTGTGGTGCTGGAGTACTCTGTAGGGGTTGCGAGACAGTAACATGCAACACACAGCCATCAATCTAATAAAAACATCTTGTGAACCCTCAAATAGCTGGAATTTTATATAGTATTCACAACATCACTTTAGATCTGTTTTGCTGTCACTAAAGAAGACATTCATATCTTCGTGACATTAGGTTTCTGCAACTGTGCCCAGTCATACAGAGGAGTCTAAATAAGGCAGACCATTGTAGGTGTTGAGAAATGACCGGGAAAAAAATCATATTCCAGAATGAAGCCATCAATGGAATTCTGGTTGTTGACACCAACTCGGAATCAGATGCTGAGGTTAGCGATGTTGAACATTCTTGATTTCAAACTTTCGCCGTGTTCTGTATGTTGTATGTTTTCTTCTGGGTAATTCCCCGGTGTCTGAATTTTATATGCTGACGTTTCAGAACACTCTGTCTGTTCCATCTTCATAGGCAAGTAGGTTAATAATGACTAAATTTGAGAATAGTTGGAGTATACATATGAGAGAGGGTTTGGCTGAAAATAGCTTAAGCCAATTAGGAGGGTGACAAAGTAGGGGTGGGTCAGTTTACAAGGCCGGTTGTGAAGGGATAATGACCCACATGGAGGTCACGGGCGGGTATGTGAAACAGAATGGCTCGTGTTAGGGTGGCCATGGGATGGCAGGTCAAAACTATTGTGTTGTAGGAGGCTGTCTCCTTTCCTTAAGCTTGTGTAGAAGGGGCTTCCAAAGATTTGCTTAAGGTCAGGCCATCTTCTCTCTTCATATTGTGTGGGTGCATTTCCAGTTCAATAGCTTCCCTGAAGAGCCGATCCATGTATCCGGTTTTAGCAGAGAGGAATTTAGTATCCCGTAGTTTAATTATGTGGCCATGGTTAATGCTGTGTTCCGCTACTGCTGATTTGTCGGGTTGTGCCAGTCTTATATGTCTATTGTGCTCTTTGATACGGAGTTGGACTGATCGACCGCTTTGTCCAATATAAACACTGCCGCATTCATATGGGATGCTGTATACTCCCAGTGTTCTTAATCCCAATGCATAGTTAACAGGAGGAAGGTGGCTGAATATTTTTCTAGGTGGTAGGGCGACACTTTTGATGTTATGTTTGGCCAGCATTCTGCTGAGTCGGCCAAAAGTTGTTTGTGTGTAAGGTATATATGCGGTCGAGGTGGGTTTATCATCGGTCTTGGCGGTCCGTGTTACCGGTTTCATGGCTCGTTGTATCTGTTGATGGGTGTATCCATTGTCCTTGAAGATGGTGGTGAGAAATTCTAGTTCTTGGGGGAGGGAATCCTGGTCACAGAGGGCTTTGGCTCTGTGTATCAGGGAAGCGAGGACTGATTGTTTGTTGGCAGGGTGGTGGTGCGAATTCTGGTGTAGGTAGAGATTGGTGTGTGTGGATTTCCGGTATACTTTGTGCCCTAGGGAGCTGTCCGTTTTTCTGTAGATATCAATGTCCAGGAATGGGAGGTGGCCTTCTTCTTCTTTTTCCATTGTAAACTGAATCTTGTTGTGGAGTCCATTGAGGTGGATCAGAAAATCTTCCAGTTTTGCTTGGCCATGGGGCCAGATGACGAAAGTGTCATCTACATATCTGAACCAGCATGCAGGTTTGTGTGTCGCTAGTTCTATTGCTTTCTTCTCAAAATCCTCCATGAAGAAATTCGCAATTACCGGAGAAAGTGGTGAGCCCATTGCTACCCCGTCCGTTTGTTCGTAGAAATGGCCATCAAAACAGAAATATGTGGATGTTAGCACATGTTCAAACAATGCTAGGACATCTTCTTCAAAGTGATGACTGAGGAGTTCAAGTGAATCCACGATCGGAACGTTAGTAAAGAGAGACACCACATCGAAACTGATGATTAGATCTTCTGGTCATACCCTTAATGATTCCAATATCTGGATGAACTGGAAGGAGTTTTTGACATGGTGTGCCGAATTCCCGGTGAGTTGGCTGAGAAGTCCTGCTAAGTACTTGGAGAGTTGGTAGGTAGGAGCGCCAATGTTGCTAACAACGGGCCTCAGAGGAACTCCCTCTTTATGTATCTTTGGAAGTCCATACAGTCTTGGGGGTCTGGAGCCGGACGGACGCAGTTGTTTGCATATATCTTCTGTAAGAGTGGATTTTTTAAGCAATAGTGCAGTTTTTCGTTCTGTCGAATCAGTAGGATCCCTGGTCAGTCTTCTATAGGATGGGTCTTCAAGAATGGAGGTGATCTTCTGTTTGTAGTCAGCAGTGTTGAGAATCACTGTCGCATTGCCTTTGTGTGCCGGTAGGATGGTGAGATCAGTTTCATTCTTTAAAGTTCTCAACGCTTCCCTTTCAGCTCTCGTTATGTTGTTTCTGGACCTGGAGGAGCTTTTTATAATTCTCATGGTCTCTTGCCTGGCTTCTTCCGCCATCTCCACAGGTAGCGATTGCACCGCCTTTTCAACCCCAGCTAAGATGTCTTCAATAGGTAGAATTTCTCACCACTGTCTTCAAGGACAATGGATACACCCATCAACAGATACAACGAGCCAAGAAACTGGTAAAACGGACCGCCAAGACCGATGATAAACCCACCTCGACCGCATATATAACTTACACACAAACAACTTTTGGCCGACTCAGCAGAATGCTGGCCAAACATAACATCAAAAGTGTCGCCCTACCACCTAGAAAAATATTCAGCCACCTTCCTCCTGTTAAAGATGCACTGGGATTAAGAACACTGGGAGTATACAGCATCCCATGTGAATGCGGCAGGGTTTATATTGGACAAAGCAGTCGATCAGTCCCACTCCATATCAAAGAGCACAATACACATATAAGACTGGCACAACCCGACAAATCAGCAGTAGCGGAACACAGCATTAACCATGGCCACATAATTAAACTACAGGATACTAAACTCCTCTCCGCTAAAACCGGATACATGGATCGGCTCATCAGGGAAGCTACTGAACTGGAAATGCACCCACACAATATGAAGAGAGAAGATGGCCTGACCTTAAGCAAATCTTGGAAGCCCCTTCTACACATGCTTAAGGAAAGGAGACAACCTCCTACAACACAATAGTTTTGACCTGCCATCCCATGGCCACCCTAACATGAGCCATTCTGTTTCACATACCCACCCGCGACCTCCATGTGGGTCATTATCCCTTCACAACCGGCCTTGTAAACTGACCCACCCCTACCCCGTCACCCTCCTTCTAATTGGCTTAAGCTATTTTCAGCCAAACCCTCTCTCATATGTATACCCCAGCTATTCTCAAATTTAGTCATTATTAACCTACTTGCCTTTGAAGATGGAACAGACAGAGTGTTCCGAAACATCGGCATATAAAATTCAGACGCCCAGGAATTGCCCAGAAGGAAACATACAACATGAAAAAACATCTTCGTGCCAAGTGATTCAAATCACATGATGCTGTCAAGCATGAGGTGCAAACATGGCTGCGTGGTCAGGATCCCACCTTCTATCGACAGGGTTTTGAGAAATGGATTTCCCGCCTAGACAAGTGCCTCAACAGAGAAGGTGACTATGTGGAAAAATAGTGAAGTGAAGTGAGTAGTAAGTGAATAAAGAGGCATCTCACTATGTCAGGTTATTTGGTGGCAATAAAATAGGGAACCTTACTTTCTGACTTCCCCTCGTACATGTTTCAGCCTAATTACAAGGCCATCTTCAGGCTGATCTTTGAGTAGGTGTAGTGAGTGTACAATTGAATATGCTTTCAATCTATGAGATCTCATACTACAAGACTGGTTAAAATAATTGTGTATGTCATATAAAAAACATTAGGATTAAGATTAATATGTGTTAATTATACAATAGGCATTAAAAGGTATTAACAACAGATGGAGTATAATTGACAGGGTAGTTATACAGTGGTTGGGATTCTTCCTTATTAAAATATGATGGTGAGGTTTTTCTTGATGAAATGTCTTCTGTATGATTTCTCATTACAAGATGGTGGAGACATTCCTCTTGAAAGACGAAATACGAGGCTTATTCAGAAAGTAAGTACCATTTCGCTGTAAAAAAAAAAACACGAGTAAGGTTTCATATAAATTTTACTGTTATCAGATTCTACATTCTTCAAACTATTTTTCCACATATTCGCCGCCACTATTGAGGCACTTATCGTAGCGGGGTACAAGTTTTTGTATACCCTCCTCATAGAATGCGGCCACCTGCAATGTTAGCCACTTCTGCATTGCATCTTTCAGGTCATCGTCATCGTCTAATCACTTGCCACCCAGGAACTTGATTCAGGTGTGATATGGGACACCCATGTCTCGTCTCCTGTCACAATATGGCTCAACATGCCGTCTCCTTCCTTGTGATAGCACATCAGAAATGTCAAAGCACATACAACACGCTGTTTTTTGTGCTCCTCTGTGAGCATCTTGAGCACCCATCGTGCACACACTTTCCGATAATCCAAATGACTACTGACAATGTGATGGAGTAGAGTCCCTGAAATCTGAGGAAAGTGCAGGGACAGATCAAAAATTGTGAAACTTCTGTCAACGCACTCTTTTGTTGACCTTATGCACCAAATCATCATTCACCAAAGATGGACGCCCACTTCGAGCCTCATCGTGCAGGTTCTCTCGTCCTTCATTGAACATCCAAACCCATTTCCTAACTATCGCATTGTCACCATACACTTGACAGATCTGGTGATAAATCTCACTTGTTAGCACATTCCTAGCATTCAAAAAATGAATTACAGACCGTATTTCACAGTCAGCGGCCCCTTCAATTGTCTTAAACATGTTTAAAGGACAGGAACAAACATAAACATAACACAAATTTCATGAAATGGCATCTGTGACTTCTCAATTGATACAGGAACTCACTGCACATGCGCAAAGGGACATTCTGGAGGATGTACAAGAGATATGCGCAGACGGTACTTACTTTCCGAATAACCTACATACCTTCGGTATGGTCACTATTAACTTGCTGTAGAATTGGTTGTATTCAACTTGCTGTAGAATTGGTTGTATTCAATTGGAAGTAGTTTGTAAATAGAATATCACTATGCATCTAGGTGAAGGTAAAATTCCTCTTGTAAGATACAGAGTATGCCTGGGGGTGAAAGTATAGGGTATGCCACCTGCTAAATACCAGTCAGAAACAACACCACTGCTTTGGCCAACATATTCAGTCACTTAGGATCTTACAGGGCTAAAATATGAGGGTGTGGAATGGATTCAATTGGCTCATGATGGGGGTCCCGTGGTGGAGTCTTGTGAACATGGTAATGTGTCCCTATATTTCATAATGAGCGAAAATTTTTCGACAGATTGAGAAAGTGTGAGTTTTTCATACAAGACATATGTAACATTCAACTACCTATTGCAGGAAGCATTTAAATTGGACAAGGATCCAACATGGTCCAGAACACATTGTCTTCCTTCTTCCCTCAGTGAGTCCAACAGCTTCAGTAATCGAGAATCAAGGATCTCTGCTGCTGAGGGCCTGAATACTGGATCCCTCTGCAGTAGGTCATGGATCAGCTGCCGAAAGCCTGGTGAGTAGCCACCAGGTACAGGCTGGAAGTGGCCCTGATAACATATGGTAATAACATGGGTCAGCTTCAGTACAAAAGATGGGTTGCTGCACTAGCATCTAAGTGAACAATTCTGATATAAATGTTCCCTGAAAAGTTGACAGTTGAAAATCAATCTTCAGGAATATGAAATTGTGTCACTTGGTCCGGGTTTCCTGATCTCCTGAAGGAACGTGATGTCTACATCTTCAAAGTTCAAGGGATGCAAAGTGTTACAGCCCAGAAGATTTCAGTCCTCAACAAAGCCACTGTGTAAACCTCAATCTTGCACAGTTGATAGTTATGTCTGGATTTTCGGTGTGCGTGTTATGGTTCTGTATGAGGTGTCTACAATCTGATCAGTTTGAGTTCATGGCTCTTATTATGGTTTTGATGGTTTTAATTTGTGGTGTGTTTCAAACGCTATTCTTAGAGACTTGTGGTTGTTTTTAATTCTTTCTGTAGCATTTTTCCTGTTATAACCCATGGACAAGTCCTGTTCTCAGGAGCTTATCTAGACTAGTTGAGTATTTCAGTGGTACCTGTGAATAGCCAGATCTAAGGAGTCCAACAAGTTAGGTGCTTCTTTCGTGAAAATGTGAGCACAGCCAGCTTCCAAAACAGCATTTTAGCATTTTTAGACAAAGTCCAAGCAAAGAACATTGTATCAACAATTGACTGTTGTTTGGCCAATCAATACATTTTTTACAATTTGACTGAACTAGCAGATACATCACTATCACCACAAAAGCCACAGTCAAAGCCCATACAATGCATTCTACACATTTACATTCAGTTCAGTAAAAACGTTCTGCTGTACCTTCATCATCCATATGCTGTCTGCTTGGTTACGTTTCTGTGCAGTAAATCACTTGCCTCATCATTAAAGAATGGCTTTCTCAGAACATAAGGAAACTATAGCATAAATATGGCTCATCACCAATATCCCAACCAGATATCAGATCTTAACAACTGTCAAAATTAGACCGCCATCTTCTGGATTGAAAACACATAGTTTCACAAGTTGCTGACAATGTTTCAGAAAAAACTCTTAATTCCATTTTCAACTTATATCTAGTACTAAAACCTAGAAATTACATAGCTTCTTAAACTCTATGCCCCCATTATGTTTCAAGGTGTGATGTCCATGACCAGCAATGACTTCGTGACTACTAACATATAGCTATTACATCACATTACCTTGCATTATGCTTATAGAATACATTAGTAAAAAAGAACATGTATTTTATGGCAAATGTATGGTATGGCCACTTATTTAAATATTTAAAAATGATGTACCAACTGCAGACTTTACATAACGATCACAAGCTTATGAAATATTAGGCCCACTCTCCTCATAAAACTGTTAGGAATGTTTACATCTAGAAAAGGAAGAAGAGAAACACATGCCATACTTTAGCATTTTAGAGACTGGGACAGAGATGTAAGGAGAATATTAAACTCTCCATAGAAATGTATCAAGAATGTGAACTGTGAACACAGTGAGTTTGTGTCAGTGATGTTAAACCAGGTTAATTTTGTTAGTTGTCAAATGAAACTACAGTCAGACACAGAGGTGTGGGGAACTGCAGGTCCAGATGGACACAGTACGAGAAAATAAACTACAATCAGATAGTGCCCAGACCTTCATTATCTTGTTCACCAGTGCTGGTAAGTTAGAGCCTTCAAAGGTTTTCTGTAGACATGCCATTTCATACAGAATGCAGCCCAGGGCCCAGATATCTGATTTCTGGTCATACTGCTTGCCCTCACACTGAAAAATATACAGAAGTAATGTATCAGTCCATGCATTAGATAAAACCTCACATTTTGTTTTCTTACAGCTTCAATGGTTGCTAGAAATGGTGACAAAAAATTCAGTGTAGGAACCAATACAAACATGAACAACAATAAACACTGAATTTCAAAAACACTTCACTTTCCACTAGTAAATGCAATTAGCATAATAAGAAAATGGTTCAATTAATAAAAAGATTAGGACACAATATAAAATAAAAATACTCATAAAGCTTATATCTACAAAAAACAGAAACATTGTTAATGGACACAGTGTGAAATATTGCAATGGAAGAGCATACAGAGTTCCCACACATTTAAAAACTTAGAACTACATAACTTGTAATAAAAACAAAAATCAATATAATCACTTGGACTTTAAGGTAAAGGAAGAAAATATGGCTTAATAACTGACATTTTTAAAAGACTGAGTAAGAATATGACACACAACTTCTACAAATTAAGCTACTATGAGGGGAATTTTACAGTTGACAAAAATTGTGTTATATAATGTAGATATATGTAAGTTCACACTTTTAAGTTTTTATGTATGATCCTGATGAAACTCCAGAAGGACTGAGAATAAAGCTTGCTTATAGTACAAATTTATAGTTGTGTTAGTTGGTGACTTAACTGGTTATTAATAAATATTGCCAACTGATTGGACTGGTAAAACTAACCGACTTATTTGACTACAATTACGAAACTGATAAAATTAGCTGACCAACCAAATAACTAAACTAATAAACTGAAGAGCCTAAGTGACTAAACTAAATGACTGAAATGAATGATTAAAATAATTTTGTAACAAAATAAACAAACCTGTGAGTAAACTGGCTGAATAAACTGACTACATCAATTACAAAACTAATCTGCTGAACCAACCAATTAATCTGTCTAAAATGACTATCTACACTTACTTCCTAAACTACAGATATAAGTGACTGACCAAAATGATGGAACTGACCGAAGTAAATGAGTACATTACTCTGACTGACTGAAGTATGTGATTACACTTCTCTCACTGACTCCAGTGATTTCACTTCTCTAACTGACTCCTGTAAATGAATACACCGCTCTTAATGACTCCATTCTGACCGGCCCTGGGACCCACCCAGCCTCTTGTACAATGGGTACCAGGTCTCTTTCCCCCACGTCAGAAGTCGTCAGGGCATGGTGTAGACACGACACCTCCACCTAGTGTCGAGGTTACAGGCAGAGTAGTGCTCTGGACCCTCATGGCATGTGGTAGAGTGACCTCTACCTTTTACTCTCAGTGACTAAAATCAATGACCAAAGTGACTGGCTTCAACTAAATTAAAAAAACCAACTGACCACACTGAATACCTGATTAAACATCAAACTATATGTCTAACTAAACTGACTAATCTAAGCGACTCAGCTGTTTACACTAAACTGTCTAAACTGAATAAACTAATTAAACTGACTATACTAACACACCAGTTCACTGAAGTTTTGGAATGAACTGAATAATTAATCCCAACTGATTAATCTATTTCAACTGACTGATGGAACAGATTAAAGGAACAATCTCAACTAAACGAAAATTACTTACTTACTCCATGGAGCAGAGTCCTTCTTAAGAAGCTAACCGGTTCTCAGCTAGTCAATTTCCCCGCATTTTATGGAACCCTGAAGGTTCATCACCGCATTCACAAGTGCCTGCCACCTGTCCCTGTCCTGAGCCAGATCAATCCAGTCCTTGCCTCCACATCCCACTTCCTCAAGATCCATCTTAATATTATCCTCCCATCTAAGCCTGTATCTTCCAAGTGGTCTCTTTCCCTCAGGTTTCTCTACCAAAACATGGTACAACTCTCCCTTCCCCATATGGGCCACATGCTCCGCCCATCTCATTCTTCTCGATTTGCATCTGAACAGTATTTGGTGAGGAGTAGGGATCACTAAGCTCCTCATTATGTAGTTTTCCCCACTCCCCTGTTACCTCATCCCTCTCAGCACCCTACTCTCAAACACCCTCAGCCTACATTCCTCCCTCAAATCAAAATTACTAAATCAACTAACACCATTTAATATGACTGAACTAAGAAGACCATACCAACTGACTGAACTATATGTCCATACTGACTAATATTACTATACTGACTAAACTAGGAAATCTGACTAAACTGACTTGTCTGACTATAGTGACTGGACTAAGTGAACCAAATGAATGACTCACTTACTGGATTGACTACTCTGACACAACAGATACACACATACATACATACATACATTCCACAGATCCTTAGTGTGTCATAAAGACAGTAGGATGTGGAAAAAGTCATAAATACACATATACAAATTTACAGTGTAAAATACTACAAGCATTTTACAAAAATATTATAAATAATTTTACACACAAAAAACTCCTCTACAGAGTAAAAGGAGTATGTATGTAGGTATTTTCTTAAGGCTGCTTGAAATTTAGTCCTGTTATTCCTGAGGAGTGTCATACTAGGTGGTAAACTGTTGAAAAGTTTAATGCCAGCACAGAAAGTACTTTTTGAAAACAAGATAGGTTGGCATTTGGTCTGTGAAGATGATGCTTATTCCTTGTATTAATAATGTGTATAAATGAATTTGTTTGAAAATTTTCCTCATTGTTGATAATGAACCTCACATACACTGGCATGGACCAGGTAGAAATAGACTTCTACATGAGGTTCTGGGTTGTGCACTAGCCATTATTCTAATGATTTTCCTTTGAAAAGTGAAAATCTTCCCACTGTTGGACCACTTACCCTTTACTCCCTACTGTATAAATAAATAACTCCATTGAACTAACCAAAATGATCGAAACATGACCAAACTGCCTGAACCAAGTCACCAGTCTGTCTGAAGTATGACTAAACTGACTCAATTAAATGACACACATCTACAGACGAAATCTATAGACTCACAATAAAGAATGGCACACAGTTTCAATGGCACCAAACGTTCAAGTAATTCAATATTCATGACATGCTTTCTAAAATTGTGCTGTATCTCTTACCATCTCTGGACTGATATAGTATGGCGTTCCTAGCACAGTTTGAGCTTGAGCTCTAGTTGTCATCACCTTGGAAATTCCAAAATCCCCAACTTTGATGGTATTGTCTTTGTTCAAAAACACATTTGCTGTCTTCAGGTCCCTTACAAAGACAAGAATAAGAATGAGAAATGAATAAAGGTGTGTGTGGGTGTGTGCTTGCAAATGCGCTTCCATTTACATTTTATTAGCAAGGAAACTCACTACAAAACATACGTGGGTGGTCTAAAAATTTCTCTGCCTCGACCATGGATGGCAATATTATCGGAAAGATTTTTTTTTCCTAAATTGGTACATCCATCATAAACATCCATGTGAAATTGCAAGTCATTCTATCAAGTAGTTTGTTTTATACAGTTGTCTGAAGCAGGAGTGTTGTCTGTATCCCTTAAAATGGATAAAATTGAGTATCGTGCGGTTATAAAATTCTTTGTAAAAGAAGGTTTAATGCCAAATGAAATTCATTCGAAGTTCATAAAAGTTTATGGGGACTCTTCTCCTTCGTTTTCAACAATTAAGAAGTGGGCTGCCAAGTTTAAACATGGCCATACCAGCCTTGAAGATGATCCACGTGAAGGACGTCCAAAAAGTGCAACAACACCAGAAATCATTGAACAAGTGCACAATATGGTATTAGATGACCAGCAGATGAAAGTGCGTAAAATTGCTGAAACTATAGGCATTTCAAAAGAATGTGTAGGATATATTTTGCATGAAGAATTGGGTATGAAAAAGCTTTGCACAAGATGGGTGCCGCGCTTGCTCACAGCAGACCAAAAACGCACTCGCATGAAAATCTCTGAAGAGTGCTTGGAGTGTTTTAACAAAAATAAAACTGATTTTGTGCATCGATTTATTACTGTGGATAGACTTGGATTCACCATTACACACCAGAACCCAAACAGCAGTCCAAACAGTGGACAGAAGCCGGTTATTCAGCGCCAAAGAAGACAAGGTCGGTTCCATAAGCACGAAACGTCATGGCATCGGTATTTTGGGATGCTGAAGGCATTTTGTTTATTGATTATCTTGAAAAGGGTAAACAATAACCGGGGAATATTATTCCAATCTTTTAAGCAGACTAGGCGAAAAAATTCATGAGAAAAGACCCGGTTTGCAAAAGAAAAAAATCTTTCATCAGGACAATGCACCCGCCCTTGTACAAAAGTGTTTTGGCAATGGGAAAATTAAGGGATCTGTACTATGAATTGTTGGAACATCCACTCTATTCCCCATATTTGACTCCCTCTGACCTCTGTCTCTTCCCAGAACTGAAACTCTTCCTCGCTGGTCAGCGTTTTTCTTTGAATCAAGAGGCGATTGCAGCTGTAGAGGGGTATTTTGCAGATCTTACGAAGAACCATTACAGGGACGGGATAATGGCACTGGAACATCACTGGAATAAGTGTATTAGTCTTAAGGGAGATTATGTTGAAAAATAAAAATAATTTTGAAATTATAAATTCGTTTTTTCATTGTTAGGTTGAGAACTTTTCAGAGCACCCTCATAACAGATAACAATAAAACAATCACCCCCTTATTTTTGGACTTTGTCCATCGTCTATAACTTTTTAAGTAACATGACAATTTGAAAGCTGGCTCTACTTCTGTCTTCAGGTAATGAAGCAAGCTATTCTCTGTGATCGACAATAGCTCAATCTAAGAGGCCCATCAGGTTAGGTCCTTCATTACCTGAAGATGGAAGCAGAACTGGCTCCCGAAACATTGTGTTATTTAAAAAATTTTTGACAATAGACAAAGTCAAAAAAGCAGATTGTGTCAGTAACTCATACACTATCACCCAAGCCCTATAGTATTGAATAACAAAGAACAATATTTGTAATTACTCCCTGCTTAACCCATGTCTTTTACATGACCAAAAGAGTATGACTATGAAATATATGAGGAAGAGGACATGTGATATGGCCCTTTGGCCCTTCACAGTACACTCAAGTCAGGTCAGTATTATTATACGGGGTATTAAACATGTGCAGAGAAAGTGTACATTAGTTGGCAAAAATTTTGGGACAGCATACTAGTCCCACCTCCAAAAATAAATATGTCCGAGTTGACTTCGGACATCCTGGCCCTTTACATACTGTCCAAAATGTCAGTAACAAACCCAACTACAATGCACAACCACTCAGAAGAGCAAAAACCTCACCTGCAATGTGGCAAAAGCCCGAAATCTCATAGGTGCACAAAAGCCTTAATGAATATTATCTGAAAATTAATATATTAGCCACATGACCATTGTATGACAGGCTGCCATAATGCATATTCAAATGCTACTATGTTTCTTCTCTCATCACTAGTTTACATGTACTTATTCTTATACCAAGCCATGCATTAACTTCAAGCAACACAGTCCTACCATCCATTTGTTGTATGCTCAATACTCAACTGCCTTCAGCCACAGTCCAAAACTCAGAGTGGACACATTTTGTTCCAGTTATGAAAACTTTCTTTGCCAAAAGCATAACACAAAACCCCATAACAATGGCTGTCATGGCAAGAGCAGCATAACAGCACACATATCACAGAGAACATACAACCAAGCAACAATGGTTGCCATGGTAACTACAAGCATGTACCTCACAGAGAACAGAGAAACCAGTAACAATGATTATCATGGAAACCATGGTGTGACCTAATCAGACACTCACTCACATGAAGTGTATTAAGGTAGAAGAAATGGTCTGTATAATGGGCTTCATATTTCCTTGTAACAGGTAAATGAATTTCTAACATTAATTTTCGTTCTATAGTCTCATTACCATTCTTTCAGAGGAACCTGTTACCTTGATCTTCGTTATAGAAGCATCTGTCTTCCACCCTGAAGATGATGGCAGCAAGTTCCTCTGAAATGTTCATGAGAATCTACAGGACTACAAAGTGTTATAACCCAGATGAACACAGTATAGATACTGACCACCACAGAAATATCATGCACACTCTTCCAAAAAGAATGCCCTGATTTGTAACACCTCTAACTTGGAAGAAAAGCAGATATAGCAATGCTGCTGCTACTAAAGTGTAACTGTAAACAATAACAGTTTCACTGACACAAGTTGCACATGTATTCAACCAGTAGTTTCATTCCATTCCATGTATTATGCATCCGTATTGTTACATAAAAGATGTGATCAATAAAAGACCGGACTGTTGTAATAAAAGCTTTATGTTGACAGATACAACTTATTCAAGTTTGTCGCCTTCAAAGTAGTTTCCTTCACTAGCAACACACCACTCCCAACATTTCTGCCAACTTTGGAACGCTTTCTGGAACGCTTCTTTCAGAATGGCGAACAACTCATTCGTCAAATTTTTCTGGATCTCGTCAATTGTGTCGAAATGGCGTCCTTTCAAGGTAGACTTCAACTTCGGAAACGTAAAAAAGTCCGCTGGAGCCAAATCTGGAGAGTAGGGTGGCTGGGGTACAACAGTCGTTTCGTTTTTCGCCAGAAAATTATGCACAAGGAACGATGAATGAGCTGGTGCATTGTCGTGGTGCAACACCCAACTCTGGTTTGTCCACAACTGAGGCCTCTTCCGGCATATGGCTTCCTTCAAACGCTTCAGAACTGCTACGTAAAACTCCTTGTTTACTGTCTGACCACGTGGAACGAATTCGTGGCGGATTATACCTTGCCAGGCAAAGAAAACCAACAACATCACATTCATGTTGGGTCGACTCATTCGAGCTTTCTTCAGTCGGGGCGATCCTTGTCCCACCCATTGTGATGACTGAGCCTTGGTTTCGACGTCATAGCCATAAACCCAGGTTACGTCGCCTGTTACGATGGTTTTCAAGAAGTTCTCATCGACGCTGACACGGTCAAGCAGTTCTTGACTGATGTTAACACGGTTTGCTTTCTGGTCCTCGGTCAACACACGGGGCACGAATTTTGTGGTGACGCGATGCATGTTGAGTTTTTCTGTCAGAATTGCTTGGCATGATCCAAAGCTGATGCCTACATCTTCAGCAGTCTCTCTGATAGTCAAACGGCGATTTTGGAGAATCAAATGAAGAACTGCACC
>Ga0268261_10001175_pt1 | contig 17626 bp, 10 predicted proteins | sample TergutNc150P1_FD_190353 | JGI IMG/M metagenome (GOLD analysis project Ga0268261, IMG submission 190353) | Nasutitermes corniger P1 segment gut microbial community from laboratory colony in Florida, USA - Nc150 P1 (SPAdes) (version 2) | ecosystem: Host-associated > Arthropoda: Insects >...
AATCCTTCCGGCCGCACTATGGCCCTGGGGTTGACTCAGCCTCTAACAGAAATGAGTACCAGGAATATTTCCTTGGGGTAAAGGCGGCCGGTGCGTAGGGCTGACAACATTACCACCTTCATGTGCCGATTGTCTTGAAATCTGAGAGCCTCAAACTACTGGAACCCTCAGGGTCTGTCCAGGCCTGTAATGGGATTTTTTTTTAACTGAAAGGCTATTACATTAGGGGAACTTTAAATATTCATTTAAATGTAAATTGTAAATTGTTTTGTTGCTTAATCACGAGCTTCGTCATGACGACATATGGGGGAATGCAGGAAAAACTCCAGGCATTCTTAGCATTGCATTTGGATGCCGAAGTCATGACAGCGTTCTCGTTCTAGTGAAAAAGTTACGGAGGGGGGGGGGCTGAATGCACGCGTACCTGTAGTTCGACTCCTGGTAATGACAAAATATTCATCGTCCATTCATTCTCTAGAGTATCTTACGAATTATCCATAGGCTCTTTATAAGCTAGTTTGCCACAGAGTGCGATCTAATGGGCCCTCTTTCAATTTACAGTATCCCCTCTTGTCCTTAATGTAACCCGATAGCTGCTTATGTCTTCGTCGACTTCTATCCTTCTCTCTTTTTTCACAAGATACTATCAACGATTAAAATGTAGAATAAAATATTCAAAGTAAACAAAACGTAAAGTACAATATCTTCGCCACAGCACACTGACAGTCTCAGTGTTGTATTGCAGCGTAATTTCGGTGTGGTTTTGTACACAGTATATGAAAGAGACCCTGAAAATATTCTGGCAACTATAACCTAAGTTGCACAGCTGCATTTACCATAGAATTGTACTAACATCACACAAATATCGGCTTGTACTTTGGAAACGTCCAGCTATTATTTGATACTGTTCCCAATGTCATTAATATATTTGTAAGCCACTATTCATATTCCTCCAACTACCTTCTGGAATTCTCTTAAACCAAATTAGAGAATTCTTTTCAAAGTCGTGGATGATATAAATCCTCCAAACTAAAACACGAAATCAGGAATAATACACGCAGAAAATTTAATACGCTTAGCCACAGAGCTGGAAAACTTGCTTCATATTCTTGTGGCTTTCTATTTATATATGAGATTTTAAGTTTGGTGGAAAACCACGCGATATATTTAGAAACTCGAACGTAAGCACGTTAATTTCAAAATCGGTTTCGAAGCAGCACCTGGAAAAAGCTTGCTCTTTAAGAGGTCAGGATATAAAAAAAGTTCTCTTCCCAAATTATTGGAAACGGGTTCAAAAGAACTAAATTTCAGAATAATCATATAATTATTAACCACTCACAAAGGAAGAATGCAGTAGTTTTTGTAATTTTAACCGCAAATTTTGAGAAATGTTATGCACAGTGTATAGAGATCTACAACAGTTTATTACAATTTTGGTACAACCAAACTTCACTACTTGCTTACAAAACGACACCAGAGGAACAAAATGCGACACAACTCAATTCAGTATAAACGTCCAAGGTTATAAAGTGGTTTTGAAAACTAAGTTTGCATATATCTGTAGGCACTGTTACTTTCAGGCTATGAGATACAGCATAGTGTGTATCACGACAAACTGAACAGTGTCCCACCCATCGGTTGATGCGCGCATATTTGCCACATTTTTACACCTCATTTTGGTAAATAAACATTGTATTTCTGTACACTGCTACAACACTAAATAATGTTGCTTTTCCCTGAAATCAAAATTCTCCAGTTATTTTCTCTATTTTGAAGTAAAATATTATGTGCAATAACAGCCTATGATATATATTCATTACGAAGGGATATATGAGCACCATCAGTCCCTTGTCTAATCTTTATCTTTAAACATAAATTTTATTTTCGAAACCTTCAATCTCAGTTACCTGAAAAATGTTTTTCTTTTTAAGGTCAGGGTTGCAGCAAGGTACAGACTTAAGTCAATTAGTCAAAAACGTAAGTCATTATTATTACGCTTGTTGTATACTGCCGTCTTATCACTATCAGGTAGGATGGTATTTCATTTATAAGGTATGTATTTGTATTCGGTAACATTAAGGCAGCAAGTTCCAAATTATAGAATACTTGTTGCCCACTAGAGACATGTCGACACGACAGGAAGTCGGGTCATCAATGTCAAGTACCATTGTCATAAAGCAACCAGGACACTAACTGTCACCCAAAAGTCCAGCTTGGCTGACGAAATTGTCGTAACCAGTGGACTCAAAATTGTACTCTGCTCTCTGTTTAGCAAGTGACTGATTAATTATTTTAATGCTTAGAAGCTTCTAGAAGCTTCCAGTTCAATGCAATATCACGTGAAATCCAACGCCCTAATTTGCCGTATAAAAAGGCTTGGCAAGACACATTCGGGGCGATTCAGTCTACATCAGTTACTACCAGAAACTACTCTGCCACTCTGTTACTGGAATCTTCGCTACTGTACATCGACATTTCTCTCACAACATTTATATTTACAAACCAGCTGTAACATCACATCTTCAGCTAATAAATTAAGTAGACATTTACACATAATCGTGAGTTTCTGTGAACTTTAATTTCAATTCTTAAATGTTCCAACGCACTCAAGGCTTCCATCTCAGTCAAGTGCTCCGCATTCTACGTTCCCAACCCACCATCACCTTTGGGATACAAGCCGTTCTTCTTGGTGTCAGATGTGGGGTAGAACACAGTTCATCAGCAGCACTCCACCTGAACTTCCAGTCGATTCATCCATACAAGATACCTCCAGTGGTTGTCTGGACGGTGTCTCCAATTCGAGAAGCGTGTATAGTTGGCCCTGCGCCCCCGTCTATTAACTGCCTATGTACCGCTAAAGGGGTACGACTATCTTAAAGGAGAAAGGATCCGCTCTAGCTCTGGACGACCCATACTGTACCAGACAGCATAGCATCTCACCCAGTCGACTAAGATGATCTTCGCGAGACCAGTAGCAGCGCCGTCTTTCCAGCCCAGATATCCAGGCGTACATCCCATCGACGTCCCGGACACGAGACCGAGGAGCCTACTAGCCAGTCCGCCTTCCGAGCAGTAACATCAAATCAACCACAACAGCTTCCGCATAACGCCGAAACGTCAGCCACAAATCTTCAGAGAATCAATGGGACACCCCCTGTGTTCTATAGCCCGGAGATTCGAAACCTAGTAAGTTGTACTCATAAATTTAAACACCCCCGTAGCACATGTCAGTCTATCATTAATAGCTCTGTACCAAATTTTCATTTCATTTTGACCTGGTATTTTCCGTGATAATCACAACTTAATTATGAAGGCAGATCACAGTAGCGACGCTTCAAAAGCTTCTTACAGCACGCACTATTGCAGTGTGGCTGAAGCCATGAAGTTACTTACTCACACATTTGATGGGAATAAGAAAAAATTAAGGGAATTCATTGACAACGTGGATGTAGCTTTTGAACTCATTTATCCAAGTAAACATGAAATACTGCTAAATTTCGTAAAGAGGAGATGCCAGATAAAAATTAATAGTCAGAGATTTAACGCATACTTGGGAATTAGTTAGGAGAATCCTAGAAGAGAACTACACCATAAGGCGAACACTAAATTATTATGCCTGCAAAAAGTTGTGCTACGCAGAAAATAGGCGAAAGCGTCGCCTCATGGGGAAGTAGGATAGACGAAATGCAGACAGACTTAGAGAAGCCGCCAGACGTGTCTGTACAGCGAAGCGGATAAAGGGGGCAGTAGGACTCATAAACAATTTAAGCAAGGCTTGTTTCATGCAAGGCCTTTATAATGAAAGTATTCAAACGATAGTTCGTAGTAGAGTGTCCATCCTCTTATCTCAAGCCATTGAACTCTCGCTCGAGGAGGAAGGCGCCATACTCTCCTTGCGGGAAATATCAGGAACTGCGGGACCCCGCTTAAGATGTCATAAATGCAGTACATTAGGCCACACGGCTAATAATTGTAGAAGCAGAGAGAAATTTCCTCATACCCGCGCACGGGAGGTAAATGAGTTCACGGGAGGTACATGAGTTTACTGTGGTTGATGAGTTTACTGAGGTAACTGTGGTTACTCAGGTTATGAGTTGTTTTAATTGTGGAGGTAAAGGTCACGTCGTTAAGAATTACCGAGAGGGATCGGTGTGTAGAAACTGCGGCATGAAAGGCCACGCAGAGATTGATTGTAGGGTCCAAAATAAAGGTTGGACCAAGTCGGGAGTTTGTGAGCAACCCACGAATTGCCCAGGCCAAGAAACAGTACGTTGTTACCCTTTCAAAATTCATGAATGTACAAGCCATATCAGATCTAATCTAGACACTATACAGCTGAGAGTTGATTTGGGAAAGGAAAACAAACTTACATTCTTATTGAACACTGGTACTGATCTTTCTGTAACTAAAAGATCCAGTTTACAACCAGGAACAAATTGTTCACTCAAGGGAGGAATAAAAGTAAAAGGAACTGTCAATACGGTTATGAAAACAGAAGGGCCCATAATGCTGAAATTATTCACAGACACACATGAAACTACACACACATTTCACGTTGTTAGAAAAGAATTTGGAATCCAATACGATGGTATTTTAGGTCGGAATTTCTTTGAAGATAAACAAAGCATTATAAATTACTGCAACCAACGAGTTATCATGGGAAATGTATTCGTGAAATGTGATACCAAACCAGATAAAATTAAGAGGAAAATTAACTCTGAAAGCTAGATCTGAGAATATTGTGAAATTACCCACCAAATCCTTGGGCCATGGATTAATATCCAAAAGGGAATTAATACCTGGTGTATAATTAGCTGAGTTCTTAACCAAGGTAATTAATGGAAAATGTATTACAAGCATAATAAATACACTGGAGGAGGATGTATCTCTTGACCCACCACAAGTTATTTTAGAGGCAGTATACGATAGTGAAGAGGCAATGACCCTGATACATACAGCTGTTCCAGTAGAGGTCGTTGGTCGGTTATCTAGACTTCGTGAACAACTGAGAACAGACCACTTAAATGATGACAAACGAGGTTCTAGCAACACTAAAGCAGACGCACTAAGTAGAATATACGTAGCAGAAACTACACCAACAGAACAGAAGAAACTTAAGATTTTTCAGGAAATGCATATGAAACCAGCGGGAGCATATTTAGGCATGAATAAAACTTATGAGAGAATGGAATTATTTACTACGCGGCCAGGAATGAAACAAAAGATAGAAAACTATCTTAAGAAATGTGAAATCTGTCAGAAAAACAAAATTACACAACCTAAGGTTAAAATTCCCCTACATTCACCACTACACCCGACGTTGTTTGGGAAAAATACTGTATGGACATAGTAGGTCCTTTGACAGTTACTACAGAAGGTCACAAATACATACTAACGTTTCAAGATGAGTTATCTAAACATGAGATATCTGTCCCATATCATAGCAAGACGCCGAGATAATAGCTAGGGTTTTTTTTAAGAAATAGTACTTAAGTTTGGCATTCCGCAAGTTATTTTGACAGATCAAGGTTCGAATTTTCTCAGTGAGTTATTCACAAATGTTTGCAAGCTTCTGAAAATTAAAAGCTTAATCCACTGCTAATCATCCACGAACAAATTGAGTCTTAGAAAAAAATAATAAAGTACTGGTAGAGTACCTACGATACTACAATTTGGAAGACCAATCTGATTGGGACAAATGGTTACCTTACGATACTTTAGTATTCAACACTACACCACACAGTAGTACTTGCTTCACACCTCCTAAATTACTTTTCGGAAGAAAGTCCAACATACTAGGTATATTGCAGAAAGAAACACCAGAAATCTAATATGCATATTACAATTATGTGAAGAAACTCCAAGCTCGTTTACAGTCATGTTATGAGATAGCGAGGTCAAACCTTCAAGTTAAGGAAAAAAGCAAAGAGTATCATGATAGGACAGTGAACGTGCCTCTTTTGTAGTAGGAGATAAAGTTTCGCTGCACGATGAAACATTTCGAAGAGGAAAGTCCTCTAATTTATCGCAAACCTGGGTAGGCCCTTATGAAATATCGCTAGATGATGAAAATGTTACTTTAAAATTACCACGAAGTAAAACTTTGAAAGTACATGCCAACAGACTGAAACAATTTTTTGTTAAACTTTCAGGCCAATGAAACACAAATACTGGTTCTTCTACACGTTTCTACTAGGGTGTACAGGAATAATAGACTTGGATGTGACTATACGAACATTTAAGGAGTCACCAGGGTTATATTACGACCACCTAGGAGAAGTGCAGTTGTACAACACAGAATGGAAAATTATAACATATCAATTTACGTGATGCTGAAGAAAATTTTCGAGTTGTAAAAGACTATGCTCAAATGCAAATTAACTTTTGCAAAAAGTACATAAGCAATTTTTGGGTAAATTACACTGATTGCATTAAGGATATTCCACACACGTACAGGCAAAGTCAGTAAATAGACAATTTGGGGAAGCTAGTTGGACAGTTAACCCAGAATGAAGATGATCTTATTCAGTCAAGGTACAAAAAAGGCGTATTTAATTTTATTGGAAGTACGAGCAAAATTCTTTTTGGTACACAAGATAATGACTATTCCGATAAAATTAGCAGTTTAGAAAAAACAGATGGAGTTTTTAAGACTTTCGAAAGAACAAATAACCGTTGTGAAGTCTACGCTGAGGTCTTTAAATTCTACCTTGTTGGCAGTTTCAGATAATGAAAGGATTTTGTCTAAAGGATTAGAAGATATGGCCAAGCATATTAATAAACAGGACGGAGAAGTCAAAGAAATGTTTACGATTTCACCCATGATGCTTACTGTAAATGAACACTGAATGGAATTGAAGAGAGTTATTGACGAATGTAGGAGGGAGTATGAAATTTTAATTGATGCCATTATGAATTCGCAAAAAGGAGTACTTCAACCACAAATTATTACACCTGCTCAGATTATGAAACACATGAAAGCTAGCCAATCTGGCAAGCCACCAGAACTGTCTTTGCTTATACCTCTGAATGCAGCTTATCACCATTTAGTTTATGAATTATTGATTTTGATGTATTCTTGAAGGAAATTTTTCTTGTGTACACAATTCGTCTGCATCTAACAATTAGTATAAATTACAATTTATACCACGTGTTGCCATTGCCAACACAAGTGAAGAACACTGAGTCTAAATTCATATTTTTGTACCCAGAACGTAAATACCTTTTGATGGACACTGCAAAACAATATTTTGCGTGATTAAGGGCCGACGAATTAACTAATTGTCCATCAGCAGTCGACATCCTGTTTGTAAATAAACTCAGCCCCCACAGTTAACACATCTCGATGATGAATATGAAGCTTAAATGCTGAAAGCTGTGAGCACAATCCCATCTAACTGTTCGAAAAGAACAGCCGAATTAAATCAAACAATTTGGACAAAACTTGATAACAATGAGTGGTTATTTGTTGCCCCGAAACCTGAAGTATTAACTGTATTATGTTCAAAACATGAGCCATCTGATGTCACCTTAATTGGAACAGGGAAACTGAAACTAAATAACTTGTGTAACGGTTATGGATCTAGAATTCAAATTCAACCTCAATTAAACAAATCTACACACAATACTGATAAAGATATTATTCCTCACTTGCCTTTAGAATTCGACTGTTGTGAATTCCAAGGAAAGAATTCCAGTTTAAATGACATACATTTAAACTTATCGCTGAACAATGTAATTCATCATTTAGATGATTTGAAGGTAGCCAACCACAAGGTGAAAGAAGTAGAAAGACTGATTGAGGAACAAGATTGGAAACCGAGACCTTCAAATATGGATTATCATCTTTCATTTCTCTCTATGTGGAAATAGTTAATACAACCTCAACTTGTTTCATTCTGTTTTATTGTTGTTGTTGTTGCAAACGTTGCCTTAAGCTTTGTCCAAGTCTTACGACAGGTCCAAAGCCTCTTCCAAAGCGAGCTGTCCACAGTGCGATCCAGAGCTTCCTCATTCAAATGACAGTATCCTCTCCTTTCCTTCAGGTCATCCAGTATCTTCCTACGTCTTCTTCCTTGTCTTCCGGTCACTTCTATCCCAATTTTATTTTTCCTTCAATAAGACGTTGTAGAACGCAGTTTCTACGCAAAATGTGACAAATCCAGTTCGCCTTCCGTTTACGTTGTTCATGTGGGATATTCCTCTGATCCTTGACTCTAATTAATGCATTTTCATTTCTCACATGATCAGTCCAACAGATATTTTCCATCCTTCTCCAACACCACATTTCAAAACTTTCCAGGTGTTTCTGATCTACTCCCCGAAGCGTCCAAGTTCCAGCACCATATAAAGCTATGCTCCAAATGTAGCACTTCACTTGCTTCTTCCTCAATTCCAAGTCCAATGTGCTAGTAAAAAGAGCCCTCTTCTTGTTGAATGCAACCTTAGCCATAGCAATCCTACATTTAATTTTAAAAGTACATCTATCATCATTTGTTAAAATGCTACTCATATATTTAAAAGATTCCACATTCTCCAGTTGTTTTTGGTCTATGATAATTTTTACTGGGAATGGTTGTCTTGAAATTCTCAGTAATTCTTTTTTTCACAGTCATTTCCATTGCATAGCATCTTCCAATTTCAGTTAGGTTATCAAACATTTCCTGTAGCACGCTTTCTTCCTTAGCCAATAACACAAGATCATCTGCTTATTTCACAGTGTGAATGATTTACCCGCCTATTTTGAAGTCTCCAACCCCTCCATTGCTTTAGCTGTGTATTATAAAAAAGAATAATAATGGCCGCTGGGCAATAGAGCGGAACACACAGAAACACACACACGACACACAAAACACACCCACGCGCACGCTCGCACACACACACACACTGAAATCTCATGAGAGACTTAAAGGGCCCATACACCCTAAGTTAAACTGTGCAGGATAACTGTAAAATAAATGCACGAAAACTAAACCGAATGGTTTCTGGCACAGCACAGATTTCCCCTTATGTTTGTTACTTTTTTTAATCAGTTGTGTTTCTTCTTGTGCGTGTGCCAACGTGGTCTCAGTAGGTAAACTGGGGGGACAGTGGGGTTCCCTGAGTGAACTGCGCAGTTCTCTGTGTGAAAGACGACTGGAAAGAACAGTTCTGAGGCCTGCGCTATTGTCTGTCAAAACTGCGCAATTTACTCACTTCCGTCAGGTGTGACGTCACAAATAAAATCGCTTTGTTTAACTGAAAGTGTATAGCGCCCTTAAGGTTCAGTGAGACAAAAGACTGCGCAATTTTTGCTAGAAGCAGCCAAGTATTTTGGAAAAGGAAAAAACTTTTAAAGTCACGAAATTCACAAGGGTCACATCTCATTCCGTTGGGAAATACTGTGCTGGGGGAGTGTTTACTGCTCGGCAGACACGGGGTAACTGAATATTGCGCAATACTGTCCAAACAAGAATCAAGTATTTTTGTATTGCCCAGTATACTATGTCGGTCATATTTCATTGTATTGACGCAATATATTATGCAAACCTTTAAAAGAGTCATGTGACGCGTACCGAAGGGGATATTTTCTGAGAAATGCGTAGTTAGGCGATAAAGTCGTTGTGTGTACGTCACAGAGTGTACTAACACAGACCTAGATAGTATAGCCTAATACACACCTAGGCTACACTGTGTAGCATATATCTCTAGGCTACAAACCTGTACAACATGTTACTGTACTGAATACTATAGGCAATTGTAACACAATGGTATTATAATATTATATTAAAATATTTTGGGACCATAGTCTTATATGCGGTGCATCGTTAATCGAAACGTCGTTATGCGGCACATGATTATATTAAAACTAGACGAGCAATAAAATTTTGCAGTAATTAAAACAGCACAGTGTTATTCCTCCTATACAGGCACATATAGACAGACAGTACAAGGATGAAATACAGAAGTTGTGGAAGGACGCTGTCCTGGACCATTGTATGGTACCGATGCACGCTTTGCTTGCAAAACCGTGTTATCATAGCCGACTTGAAGAATGTAATTTAAACAAAGGACCACCAGAATAAGAAGCACGGTTTATAAACAATCCAGTTTTTTTAACCGACAGTTAATTTCCTACACGCCGTCCTACCTCAACGCTCTAAAATTTACTTCATTATTATCTGCGTACCCAACCACGCTCCTCGCAGTTGTATCTTCATTTCTGGCTTACCCATCAAACACTCTATGCATTTTTCCTCCTCATACCTGATATTCCCCACCCAACTAATCCTCCTTCATTTGATCAACCGAACTGTATTTTGTGAGAGGTACAGATCATGACACCCATTACGCAGTTTCCTCCATCCTCCAGTTACCTCATTCTGCTCATAAATATCGTCTTCAAGAGCAGCAAAGAAATTAAAACCTGAATTAATTTCTTAAGTGCTTCAAAACAGTTTTCCTGAACATGGATCGGACGCCCTCAAATTACTACAAAAAATGCTGCTCAAGCTATGACCTGCTATCAGTTTCTGAACAAAACAAAGTTTAAGGTCCAGACCATGTTGCTTGCATATCTGAGGAGTTCATGCACATACGGATTGGCATCACGTGTTGTTATGTGCACTGAATGAATTGAAGCAAAATCGTCATCGAGATAACTGAATTCCTCTATTAAAACCTTGTCCAACGTCTTGCACACGCCTTCTTCATAAAAGAAATACGTTTTTAGGTGTGTGCATAGAGCAGTTGCGTGAAGTGGCTAATAGATTCGTGTCCGTCAGTCCATCTGCATTTCTCCATGAAACGACTTCTACCGAAAGGATTTGCCTAAAAATGAATATTTCAGGGTTTAACAAAAAATTTTCAATATTGTTCAAATTCAGTGAAAGTCGGCTAAAATAACAGATAAGGTACAAGAAACTTTTGTTCTTTTACGACTACTTTTTGTTACTAGCGCTACCTTGCGTGATTTGGTTTCTAATTTCACCAACTGATTTTCCGCTTACCATGTTTAACTCTGATGCCAATATACCATTATTCCTATGGCTACTGCCGTTATTTTAGTTACCAAGATTACCAGTGTTCCCGAGACTCCTGCCAGTACCTTCACTACAATGGTGACCTTGGTTGCAAGTGTTCCTTGCTTGCTATGGTTACAAGAATGCGACAGACATATTTGGTAGTTGGAATATGTTATCTTTCGTTCAATATGCGATCTCTCTACAAAGACACATTAATCTGTAAAATGACGTCATTATACATATGTATTACATAGCTGTGCATAAAAAATCACTTCACTTAAGTCATGTTTGATCACTTCAATGCGAATTTTATGAAAACAAATGTTTAACTTCCTTTGTCTACTGCCCTTTATAAAAGTCTCAAGTACCTCTCTCACACTACACTCTGGATTATTGGACATTACTCTAACAAAACCTGCAACTTACTTTACTTCTTGAAGTAAAAGTAAAACATTTGGTGCAAAGTACCTCAAATACCATTCGTACAAAGGTTTATGTGCTACAGCTTTCTTCCGAACCCAAGTGGTCTTCTCGAAAAGGTTTCGTCGATGTTCACGTGATAATACTCAGGAACTTCACAAAACCTCCCAGTCTGCATTGTAGGTTCTCCGTTTGAAATAGGAATCAGAGACAAGTGATGTAAAAATCAAACTGGTTATGGAATAACACACGGCCATAGCTGCAAGAAGGATATCTGACGAAACGTTTCTGAGTAAAGAAAAAGAGTAGGGGAAAGTCGCCTAATATGGGGAGGTTTCCAAATATGGGAAGGTGCATTATTTCATACCAGGAGGTGCTGAGCTCTCTGCTCAAGAATGTAAATCATCAAGCAGATGAGGCTGGTCTTTGTAATCACAGTATAAACGGTCAGTTGCTAGGACTTCGGTGCTAATTGGGCGTCTTTGTTTTGGTGCGCTGTGAAATTTTTGCTTATCGCTAAACTGTGACTCATGAGCGGTTGAAGGTAAGCTATTTTTCAGAATTAGTTTGGTGTAAAGTTCTCTATTAAGTGCAATCTTAAACACTTGCTTTGGTTCATTGGTAGGATTTTACGTCCTTCTGTTTTATTCACCCATTTTCTCGAGCACCTGTTTGCGCCTATTATGGGGAGCTTTGATGAGCCTAATATGGGGCTCCCCATATTAGGAAGAGTACTTCGTGAATTGTTGCTTCTGGGTTATATAATATTACAGATGCCTCAAAGGGAAAAATGGGACCCCGAAAGAATGAAGGCAGCTATTAATGCCATAAGGAACAGGGAAATTGGCAGCTACAAAGCATCCAGATTTTTCAACGTATCACACACAACACTAGAGCGTTAAGGACCAGCAGAAAAGCTCAAATGAAACAGTAAATAACAAAACTGGGTAGGAAGCAAGTTCTTCGTTGTGAAGCAGAAAATGATCTGGCTGAGCGCTGTCTTTTGATGGAAAAAAAGTTTTTTGGCTTGACAATGGCAGACGTCATGCGTCTCACCAACTTGCTGTAAGAAACGAAATTAAAAACTTATTTTGCAAGAGAAATGAAAAGGCTGGAAGGAAGTGGTTGAAAAATTTCCTACGTTGTCCTTCACAAATTTCAGTTAGAACCCCTGAAGGTTTTTCACTCTCACGAGCGGGGGGTTTCACTCTTGAATCAGTAGTTCAGTTTTTTAAAATCTATGAACCCGCAATGGACACCATTCAACATAATCCTGCAAGACATTACAACTGCGACGAAACCGGCATCAAAATTGTACAGCACAAACGCACGAAAATATTAGCATTGAAATGCAGGCGTCAGATAACTTCTCTTCAATCCGCAGAACGGGGATCCCTTGTGACAGTCGTCAACTATATGAGTCCAATTGGACCCTTCATTCCTCCGTTACTTGTATTTCCATGAAGAAATGTTAAAGAACTGATGAGTGACTCACCGCCTGAATCAAGCCACGCGTGCCATCCCTCGGGGTGGATACAGAGCGACATTTTTCCCAGTGGTTTCTTCAGTTCATCAAACATACATAGCCTATTATCTTAGTACTGGACAGGCACTATTCACACACCAGGAACCTGAAGGTCATTACTTTAGCTCGAGAAAATCATGTTGACATAATTTGCCTCCCATCTCACAGCAGCCACAAAATGCAATCCTTGGATAAAGCTTTCATGGGGCCCCTGAAAACATTCTGCTGTCAAGAAATTGAAAAATGGTTTCTTTCACGCCCAGGGCGAGTCGTCACCATCTACCAAATTGGTGAACTATTCGGTAATGCATGCAAGCGAGCTACAACAGGCGAAACAGCGGCTAATGGCTTCCCAGCGACAGGTCTCTTTCCTTGTGACAAGAACATCCTCAGACCCTATAATTTTCCTCTGTCTTCAGAGGACAAAATGCTGCTCCTGTAAACCATCCTGCTTTGATAGAGACCACCTATCAGCCATCATTCAGTTCTGCTAATTTTTCGCCGTTTACTTCTGCTGAGGCTCTCCGATCATCAAATATCAGCCCTGTGCCAAGCCTGAACCTAAAGCCAAATCCTCGTGGTGGAGCAGCAAAGGAAATAACGAGTTCACCTTACAAAACTTTTGTTGAGGCAACTCAGAAAATGAAAATAAAACAGGCCACTAAATCCAAAACCAGTCGGCTTGCGTCAAATGTTCTTCTCGGTCCTTCAAAAAGACGGAAGAAAAGGGTTTGCCGGGATCCAACTCCGTCTGACACTCCATCGCATTCGGACACTCACCTAGCTGTTCCTTTCGCTGACGATTCGACGGAAGATCAGTAACAAGACGCTGAATGTGTGCCCTGTACTGGTCGTTTCTCTGAAGACCACAGTGGAGAAGACTAGATTCGATGTGCGAAATGTTTCAGAAGGGCGCACACATTTTGTGCTGGTATGGAGGAAGAGTTTGTGAGCCTTGTCAGGGATAAATACTGTTTTGTTCTTAGTTTTATCCTTTGTATTTGTATTTTGTAATTATTCTTTTACTTCCTTTGTAAGTTATTCACCTCCCCAAATTAGGCACACTCACCACCCCATATATTAGGAACACGTATGTGCCTAATATGGGGAGATAAAGCTTTTACGGAAATAAATTTTACACGTGTTTTTTTATCATAATGTAGGATGTTTATGTAGCAACGGTCTCTTTATTAATCAAATTAAGTTATTCTTGTGTTTTGAAAAGTTTTACATTTTCCTAAGTTTAATAACAGTTTTAAAAAACCTCCCCATATTAGGCGACTTTCCCCTATTTGTTTAAAGCAGACAATAGGTAAAGGTAAAGGTAAAGTGCTCCATTGTACAGGCACTGAGGCTCCGTTCATGCCGTACGGCCCATAGGGGGAGTAGTGGTATAGCTCTACTCTTTCATGACCATGGCACTAGAAGGGGTGAGGGGTCAGCGTCACGCCCCGGCCGCTCTTTACCCCCGAAAAAGAGCCGGTACCCATTGTACATGAGGCTGGGTGGGCCCCAGGGCCGGTCTGGACAGGCGCGGAAAATCTCACCCATACCGCGATTCGATCCCCGGACCGTCCAGCCCGTAGCCAGTCGCTATAACGACTACGCTACCCGACCCGCAGACAATAGGACTGTTGTTAATTTTGTTTCTATGACGGCTTTCTTTGTTACATTCCTGCAAGAGCCTTTCTTTAACTTCACCTAATGGATGTTTTTAACAGCAAACCAGTAAGGTAATGACACGTATGATTACAGTATACATGTTAAACATTTAGCTACATTAAAATTTGGTGCATTCTTCAATTGATAACCGGTCTGATACGTGCATCTACTTTATGTATTTTAGTGAGACCTGTGTAGTGGAGGATTAAGGTTAATATACTTCGCCACTTCCCTCTGACTGTGTGAGATAAATATTTCACTCTTATTACATTCTATCTAATGGTTTTTTTTAAAGCTTGATTTAATACATGTACTAAGGAACATTCCGGCTAAGCCGATAATTCCGTAATACTGACTGCTATCATCAGCGTAGACAACAAATCAATTGCAAGGTAATTTATGGACAGGGCCTCTTTAGGAATATTAAAATAGATGCAGCTGCATGGGGCCTCAATGTTTGGGGAGCTTCGAAAAGCAGGGTTTTCTTTTAACTTTTGTGTCAAATATATTTTGCTCTTCAGTTGTTCTTCCTTCTACATTGTCAGTTCAGGACTAAACGTAGCCGGGTTCCAAAAATGTATTTATTTATTGGGCCCAGAAATGTCTATCTATGTCGGATATCTGCTTCCTTCAGGTGTCAACACTCCGTCCATTATTCACAGCGACTATTTTGACAAACATAAGCAATTTGAGTGAATAGGGCTCATAAAGCATTGCAGTAAACACTTTGTCAGTAAACAGAATATGCTACGACAAGACGGAGCGTTCAGGATTTGGATCCAGGAAAGGCACGATGTGTTCTTTTTCCGCTGCCCTCAGGCCGACTCCGGGCCACACATTCCTTCATATTTTACCTGACACGGCGGAATCCTTCACCGAAGAGAAATCGTTTGGTACACGAAGTCAGTTCGATCCACTTCCCTGGTTAAGTATTCTTGGAGCTGAACCTCCACTGCACCAAATGCCGTTACGGCATTGTCTTTTCTTACGCACATAGACGAATGTAACTTCCAATTGTATTTCATTGTGATGCTTTAAGTATTTTATTGTGATGCTTAAAAACTGAATTAGAACAGGCGTTAGTCTGTCCGGTACCTGGATGTCCTGGTTTTCATTCAGAGTAGTTAAAAATTTTCTGGCAGCCGGTTTGGTTCATAACAGGTTAAGATTTCCCCGAACTCCAATTCACCTACTGTCTCTGGTGTAAAGGTGGCTAGAACGAGATGCTGACAAGGATATCTTCTTTTCTTTTTAAGAATATGTTCCGCCACAGGTCAACCAACAACTCTAACATCTCTTAGCCTATGGTTCAAGGATTTTATTTATTGTTAAACAGATTTCTGAAACAGTGATGCCATTGATGTTGAGCTTCCCTCCTCCGGTCCCTAGTAACTCTGATCGAGTAACTGTTAGATTGTTACGAAATTATGCGGGACCGCTATGCCATTCAGTTGTCCTTTCATTACACTTTTATCTTTATAATGATAACATGAGGGGCTAGCAGAATTTTATACGAGAGAAATGGAAATCTCATTTACTTGCGAACAGTAACATTTTGTGTGTTTTGAATCTTTGGGATATATGTAATATCTACTGAAATTATTGTCGATATAAACATTAACACGGGTTTCTATACATATATTATTAAAATTATTATTTTTTATTCAATTTCTGTGGAACTTTGAATGCGTACTATCTGTTTGAAATGAGGCTCTGAAAACTGCTCAGGTAAAAAGAATTTTTGAATTGTTTGCGATTCTAATTTAAGAAATTTTCAGAATTTTGCAAATTCGGAAAATCTGCGATTCGGGGGAAGTAATGACATTTGAATATAGTTATTAATGTAAGACTGTTCAATTTTCTGTGTAATACATCCCCTGTAAACATGTTAACCCATACATTCATTAAGAAACTAGCTTCTTAAATATTAGATCTGCTACCATTTAATACGACATCTGCAAATTTACGTCGGTGTATTGTTCCCCAATTTTTCGTTATGTATGCTAGTGCACGTTTTCCTTTTCGTGACGTATTCTGGCTTTTTTACTTCCATTGTGGAACCACTGGTAAACAGATTTTAATTCCAGACGTCAAGTGTTTTAATTCCTTCATGTGAGTCAGAAATTTAATTTACTTACGTTGCAAATCACCATAAAGTTCAAGGCTTGTTGGTCAAACAGCACGACAAGGTTTTGAATTACGATGGTCGTCCAGACGACACTTGAGATCCTGTGTTTTGTGAGGTAACCGCCGTCGCCGTAACTCACAGAATAGCGAACAAAGACTCTAGATGCCTTTACAATTTGTTGAGGGAGAGTTGCAGAGACTCAGTTCCATTATACACAAAACAGTTGTCTTATATGACGAGGGAGAGAAATGTTTTATTTAAAGGAGCTGTCGATTGCTGTGATTATATATCATCGACCGTAGACGAAGAAATGGGTGCGGAGCAATGAAGTGAGTCTTTCAGAGGAAAACAGAAGTAGTAGAAGAAAAACCTATCCCCGTATAAATTAGTCCGCCGCGAATTCCACGTACATTAACTGGTAAACGAGCCCCGCCCTGCAAAGTGAGAGGTCGGTGAATGACAACCTGAATCACGTGACGGCCTCTATGTTAGGTACATTCAGCAGGCATTATGGACAAACCTTACTGCCACACTCATCAGGCACTCAGTATACATTTGATTTAACACACTCAGTGTGTTCTGTCATACGTCATCTAAGTTCTCAGTTCTCCTTGTTTCAAATTATACACATCTCATCGTTTCAATTTTTCTCCTTGCTTGCGTCCTTTGCTCCAGTCCAAGACCCTAGTCGTATTGTGAGCTTGTAACGCCCGAGCCTATTTGTAAAGTGAGGGTAGTAGAACCTCGCTTTACAGGCACTAATTTAACCCTTTAAAGCCCGAATTAAATCCCATCTGCTATTTGCTGGCATTATTAGGAGCTCACCATTTTCTCCACGTTAGCAGGATAAGGGTTACATTATTAACCCTTAGGTGACTAATGTCATAT
>Ga0268261_10001176_pt1 | contig 17616 bp, 12 predicted proteins | sample TergutNc150P1_FD_190353 | JGI IMG/M metagenome (GOLD analysis project Ga0268261, IMG submission 190353) | Nasutitermes corniger P1 segment gut microbial community from laboratory colony in Florida, USA - Nc150 P1 (SPAdes) (version 2) | ecosystem: Host-associated > Arthropoda: Insects >...
CACAAAACAGTTTAAACTTTTTTTACCTCTTCGACTATTCTGGGATCCTAGTAACAACGGACGCGTTTAAACACCTTCTCCTGGATTGTGGTTTCCAATTGTTCCACCTCAGCATCCTTTAACTGCAGTTGTATCTCAAGGTCTTTCCTTAATACGTACATAAAGGATAGCTTCCAAATTTTCCACGTCACTCTCCTTTTCTATGAGCTTGATGTCGGGTTTAACAATTTGGCCATGGAGGGCAGGTTCGTCCTGATTCCTGTGGACTTGAGATCCTTGCAGCTTCTTCTCAAATGTATTAGTGGCTTCACCATCTTCACCCTCTACCTGAATTTCCTTTACTTTGAAACGAAGTGTTGCTTCCAATTCCTCCATTACAGAGTCTTCATTTATCTATTTCTACTCTCGATAAGATATTTCATTTGCTTCCAAAAAACCAAGTTGTGTCAGTCGTATTCAATGCAGCATCAGTGCTACACACAACTCGACACACCTACAACAACAAACAAATGGACACAACCACTCTTGCTTTTATACCACTGATGTTGCTAGGGCTGATTGGCTGAAGAACACATGACCAAACAGTGCTCTACAATTGGCGTGTGGCCAAGTATGCACGACACGACATTTTTAATAGAGACGAATTGACACGAACGAAATAGGCAGTCAGAATAGTTGAAGAGGCCTAAACAGATCGTAAGAAGAATAGTGTATATTTCATGCTGTAAATTTATAACTGAAAATGTCATGGGGCTTCAGAGATCAAAGGAATTGTGTAGTGTCATCTGTGTCTAATAATATGGAAATCACTGCGTCTAATTTCTCCAAAAAGCGCCCTCTGATGGTCCCTACAGGACCTATCGAATTTCCCCAAAACACAAACATAATACGCACGGTACATTAGGGGTGCATGTGGTTCACATACACAACCTCATCAAACTCATTGATTGGCTCGTTTGAATTCTTTCCTTGGGGTCATATCACACGCCACATATGTTAAATGTACAGGGTATTCCTGAAAAAATCAGAACAATTTCAGAGATTGTGACAGGAAAGAGGTCTTCTAAGTTTGACACTATGATTTGGTGTCGCTCCATGTGACCCATTTATGCGATTCCTTCGCAAATAGAATAAGAGCTGATGACTAGTATAATATAAGTATAGCAAATATTCAATCATGTACATTTGGGCCTGTAGGCTTCAACGTTGGTCGTAACTTGTAACATTACAATGATATCACCAGCAGCCAATTCGATAGTTCTTATGAATTATTACGGAAAAATTACATCCGAAATATTCAGGGAATATTGAATTCTAGAATTATATTTAAAAAATAAGGAAATGTATAAAATAATGAACAGTTAGGTATTTTGTGAATACTTAATGGTAAGAGGCCTGTGAAATCCATGCTACAAAGAAAATTATTTAGTATGTACATTACACAAAACAACTTAAAATTCTTTTTACCTCTTCGGCTATTCTGGGATCCAAGTAACAACGGACGCGTTTCATCCCCTTTTCCTGGATTGCGGTTTCCAATTGTTCCACCTCAGCATCCTTTAAATGCAGTTGTATCTCAAGGTCCTTAATACGTACATTAAGGATAGCTTCCAATTTTTCCACGTCACTCTACTTTTCTATGAGCTTGATGTCGGGTTTTACAATTTGGCCATGGAGGGCAGGTTCGTCCTGATTCCTGTGGACTTGAGATCCTTGCAGCTTCTTCTCAAATGTCTTAGTGGCTTCAGCATCTTCACCCTCTATCTAAATTTCCTTCATTTTGACACGAAGTGTCGCTTCCAATTCCTCCATTACAGTGTCCTCATTTATCTATTTCTCCTCTCGATAAGATATTACATTTGCTTCCAAAAAACCAAGTTGTGTCAGTCGTATTCAATGCAGCATCAGTGCTACTCACAACTCGACACACCTACAACAACAAAGAAAGAGACACAACCACTCTCGCTTTTATACCACTGATGTTGCTAGCGCTGATTGGCTGAAGAACACATGACCAAACAGTGCTCTACAATTGGCGTGTGGCCAAGTATGCACGACACGAAATTTTTAATAGAGACGAATTGACACGTACGAAATAGGCTGTCAGAAAATTGAAGAGGTATAAACAGATCGTAAGAAGAATAGTGTATATTTCATGCTGTAAATTTATAATTTAAAATGTCATGGGGCTTCAGAGATAAAAGCAATTTTGTAGTGTCATCTGTGCCTAATAATATGGAAATCACTGCGTCTAATTTCTCCAAACAGCGCCCTCTGATGACCACTAGAGGGCCTATCGAATTTCCCCAAAACACAAACATAATACTCACGGTACAGAAAGGGGTGCATGTGGTTCACATACACAACCACATAAAACTCATTGATTGGCACGATTGAATTCTTTCCTTGGTGTCACATCACACGCCACATATGTTAAATGTACAGGGTAAACCTGAAAAATTCAGAACAATTTCAGAGATTGTGAGAGGAAAGAGGTCTTCTAAGTTTGACACAATGGTTTGGGGTCGCTCCATGTGACTCATTTATGCGATCCCTTCGCAAATAGAATAAGAGCTGATGACTAGTAAAATATAAATATAGTAAATGTCCAAACATACTCCATGTACATTTGGGCCTGTAAGGTTCAATGTTGGTCGTAACTTGTACCATTACAATGAAATCACCAGCATCCAATTCGATAGCTCTTATGAATTATTCGAAAATATTACAACCGAAAAGTTCAGGGAATGTTGGTTTCTAGATATATATTAAAAAAGTACGGAAATGTATGAAATAATTAACCGTCCGTTATTTTTTGAATACTTAATGGTAAGAGGCCTGCGAAATCCGTGCTACAAGGAAAATTATTTGGTATGTACATTATATAAAATAGATTAAACTTCGTTTTAGCTCTTCGACTATTCTGGGATCCTAGTAACAAGGGACGCGTTTAAACCCCTTTTACCTGGAGTCGGTTTCCAATTGGTTCACCTCAGCATCATTTAACTGCAGTAGTATCTCAAGGTCCTTAATAAATACATAAAGGATAGCTTCCAACATTTCCACGTCACTCTACTTTTCTATGAGCTTGATGTCGAGTATTACAATTTGGCCATGGAGGTCAGATTCCTCCTGATTCCTGTGTATTTGAGATCCTTGCAGCTTATTCTCAAATGTCTTAGTGGCTTCACCATCTTCACGATCTATCTAAATTTCCTTTATTTTGCAACGAAATGTGGCTTTCAATTCCTCCAATACCGTGTCTCCATTTATCTATTTATCCTGTCGTTAAGATATTTCATTTGTTTCCATAAAACCAAGTTGTGTCAGTCTTATTCAATGCAGCATCAATGCTACACACAACTCGACAAACCTACAACAACAAAGAAAGGGACACAACCACTCTTGCTTTTAAACCACTAATGTTGCTAGCGCTTATTGGCTGAAGAACACATGACCAAACAGTGCTCTACAATTGGCGTGTGTCCAAGTATGCACGACACGACATTTTTAACAGAGACGAATTGACACGAACGAAATAGGCTGTCAGAATATGTGAAGAGGTATAGACAGATCGTAAGAAGAATAGTGTATTTTTTATGCTGTAAATTTATAATTTAAAATGTCATTTGGCTTCAGAGATCAAAGTAATTGTGTAGTGTTATCTGTGCCTAATAGTATGGAAATCACTGCGTCTAATTTCTCCAAACAGCGCTCTCTGATTTTCCCTACAGGGCCTATCGAATTTCCCCAAAACACAAACATAATACGCACGATACAGAAAGGAATGCATGTGTTTCACATATACAAATTCATCTAATTCATTGATTGGTTCGCTTGAATTCTTTCCATGGGTTCACATTACACGCCACATATGATAATGTACAGAGTATTCCTGAAATTTCAGAACAATTTCAGAGATTGTAACAGGAAAGATGTCTTCTAAGTTTGACACAATTATTTGGGGTCGCTCCATGTGACCCATTTATGCGATTCTTTCGCAAATAGAATAAGAGCTGATGACTAGTAAAATATAAATATTGCAAATATTCAAATATGTACATTTGGGCCTGTAGGCTTCAACGTTGTTCGTAACGTTTATCATTACAATGATATCACCAGCAGCCAATTCGATAGCTCGTATGATTTATTACGAAATAATTACAACCGAAATATTCAGGGAATATTGGATTCTAGAAATATATTTAAAAAATAAGGAAATGTATAAAATAATTAACACTACGGTTTTTTTTGAATACTTAATGGTAAGAGGCCTGTGAAATCCGTGCTACAAGGAAAATTATTTAGTATGTACATTACACAAAACAACTTAAACTTGTTTTTACCTCTTCGACTATTCTGGGATCCTAGTAACAACGGAAGCGTTTCAACCCCTTTTCCTGGATTGCGGGTTCCAATTGTTCCACCTCAACATCCTTTAACGACAGTTGTATCTCAAGGTCCTTAATACGTACATAAAGGATAGCTTCCAAATTTTCCAGTTCACTCTGCTTTTCTATGAGCTTGATGTAGGGTTTTACAATTTGGCCATGGAGGGCAGGTTCCTCCTGATCCCTGTTGACTTGAGTACCTTGCAGCTTCTTCTCAAATGTCTTAGTGGCTTCACCATCTTCACCCTCTACCTAAATTTCATTTATTTTGACACAAAGTGTGGCTCCCAATTCCTCCATTACAGTGTTTTCATTTATTTATATCTCCTCTCGATAAGATATTTTATTTTCTTCAAAAAAACAAGTTTTGTCAGTCGTATTCAATGCAGCATCAGTGCTACACACAACTCGACACACCTTCAAAAACAAAGAAAGAGACACAACCACTCTTGCTTTTATACCACTGATGTTGCAAGCGCTGATTTGCTGAAGAACACATGACCAAACAGTGCTCTGCAATTGGCGTGTGGCCAAGTATGCACGACACGACATTTTTAAGAGAGACGAATTGACACGAACGAAATAGGCTGTCAGAATAGTTGAAGAGGTATAAACAGATCGTAAGAAGAATAGTGTATATTTCATGCTGTAAATTTATAACTGAAAACGCCACAGGGCTTCAGAGATCAAAGCAATTGTGCAGTGTCATCTGTGCCTAATAATATGGAAATCACTGCGTCTAATTTCTCCAAACAGCGCCATCTTATGATCCCTACAGGGCTTATTGAATTTCCCCAAAACACAAACAAAATACGTACGGTACAGAAAAGGGTGCATCTGGTTCACATACACAACCTCATCAAACTTATTGATGGGCACGTTTGAATTCTTTCCTTGGGGTCACATCACACGCCACATATGTTATATGTACAGGGTAATCCTGAAAAATCAGAACAATTTCAGAGATTGTGATAGGAAAGAGGTCTTCTAAGTTTGACACAATGATTTGGGGTCGCTCCATGTGACACATTCATGCGATTCCTTCGCAAAAAAATAAGAGCTGATGACTAGTAAAATATAAATATTGCAAATATTCAAATGTATCCCATGTACATTTGGGCCTGTAGGGTTCAACGTTGGTCTAAATTGTAGCATTACAATGAAATCACCAGCAGCCAATTCGATAGCTCTTATGAATTGCTCGTAAATATTACAACCGAAATGTTCGGGAAATTTGGATTCCAGAAATGTATATATATAAAGCATGAAATATACAAAAATTTTTAAAATTCCGGTATTTTTTGAATACTTAATGGCAAGAGGCATGTGAAATCCTGCTACAAGGAAAATTATTTATTATGTATATTACATAAAAAAGATTAAACTTCGTTTTACCTCTTCGACTATTCTGGGATCCTAGTAACAAAGGAACACGTTTAAAACCCTTTTCCTGGAGTGAGGTTTCCAATTGTTCCACCTCAGCATCCTTTAACTGCAGTTGTATCTCAAGGACCTTAATACATACATAAAGGATAGCTTACAACTTTTCCACGTCACTCCTTTTTCTATGAGCTTGATTTAGAGTTTTACAATTTGGCCATAGAGGTCAGATTCCTCCTGATTCCTGTGGACTTGAGATCCCTGCAGCCTCTTCTCAAATGTCTTAGTGGCTTCACTATCTTCACCCTCTACCTAAATTTCCTTTATTTGGCCACGATGTGTGGCTTTCAATTTCCCCGTTAGTGTCTCCATTTATCTATTTCTCCTGTCGATAAGATATTTCATTTGTTTCCAAAAAACAAAGTTGTGTCAGTCGTAATCAATGCAACATCAATGCTTCTCACAACTCGACATACCTACAACAACAGAGAAAGAGACACAACCACTCTGGCTTTTATACCCCTGATGTTGCTAGCGCTGATTGGCTGAAGAACACATGACCAAACAGTGCTCTACGATTGGCGTGTGGCCAAATATGCACGACACGACATTTTTAATAGAGACGAATTGACACGAACGAAATAGGCTGTCAGAATATGTGAAGAAGTATAAACAGATCGTAAGAAGTATAGTGTATATTTCATGCTGTAAATATATAATTGAAAATGTCATTGGGCTTCAGAGATCAAAGCAATTGTGTAGTGTCATCTGTGCCTAATGGTATGGAAATCACTGGGTCTAATTTCTCCAAAGAGCACCCTCAGATTATCCCTACAGGGCCTATCGAATATCCCCAAAACACAAACATAATACGCACGTAAAGAATGGGTTGCATGTGGTTCACATACACAACCTCATCAAACTCATTGATTGGTTCGTTTGAATTCTTTCTTTGGGGTCATATCACACACCACATATGTTAAATGTACTGGGTAATCCTGAAAAAATCAGAACAATTTCAGAGATTGTGAGAGGAAAGAAGTCTTCTAAGTTTGACACAATGATTTGGGGTCGCTCCATGTGACCCAATTATGCGATTCCTTCTCAAAAATAATAAGAGCTGATTACTAGTAAAATATAAATATTGCAAATATTCAAACATACTCCATGTACATTTGGGCCTGTAGAGTTCAACGTTGGTCGTAACTTGTAGCATTACAATGAAATCACCAGCAGCCAATTCCATAGCTCGTATGAATTTTTCGTAAATATTACAACCAAAAGTTCAGGAAATACTGGATTCCAGAAAAATATTTAAAAAGTACGGAAATATATATAAAATAATTAACAGTCAGGTACTTTTGAATACTTAATTGTAAAAGGCCTGTGAATTCCTTTTACAAGGAAAATTATTTAGTATGTACATTATATAAAACAGCTTAAACTTCGTTTTATCTCTTCGACTATTCTGGGATCCGAGGACAACGGACGCGTTTAAACCCATTTCCTCTTGTGCGGTTTCCAATTGTTCCACTTCAGCATCCTTTAACTGCAGTTGTATCTCAAGGTCCTTAATATTTACATAAAGGACACCTTCCATCTTTTCCACGTCACTCTCCTTTTCTATGAACTTGATGTCTGGTTTTACAATTTGGCCATGGAGGGCAAAATCCTCCTGATTCCTGTGGACTTGAGATCCTTGCAGTTTCTTCTCAAATGTCTTAGTGTCTTCACCATCTTCACCCTCTATTAAATTTCCTTTATTTTGCCACGACGTGTGCATTCCAATTCCTCCATTACAGTGTCTCCATTTATCTATTTCTCCTGTCGATACGATATTTCATTTGTTTCCAAAAAACCAAGTTGTGTCAGTCGTATTCAATGCAGCATCAATGCTACACACAACTCGACACACCTACAACAAAAAAGAAAGAGACACAACCACTCTGGTTTTTATACCACTGATGTTGCTAGCGCTGATTGGCTGAAGAACACATGACCAAACAGTGCTCTACAATTGGCGTGTGTCCAAATATGCACGACACGACATTTTTAATAGAGACGAATTGACACGAACGAAATAGGCTGTCAGTATATGTGAAGACGTATAAACAGATCGTAAGAAAGATAGTGTATTTTTCATGCTGTAAATTTATAATTGAATATGTCATGGGGCTTCAGAGATCAAAGCAATTGTGTAGTGTCATCTGTGCCTAATAGTATGGAAATCACTGCGTCTAATTGCTACAAAACAGCGCCCTCTGATAATCCATAAAGGGCCTATCGATTTTCCCAAAAACACAAACTTCATACGCACGTTACGGAGATGTGTGCATGTGGTTCACATACACAACTTCATCAAACTCAATGATTTTCTCGCTTGAATTCTTTCCTTGGGGTCACATCACATGCCACATATGTTAAATGTACAGGGTTTTCCTGAAAAATTCAGTACAATTTCAGAGATTGTGAGAGGAAAGGGGTCCTCTACGTTTGACACAATGATTTGGGGTCGCTCCATGAGACCCATTTATGCGATTCCTTCGCAAATAGAATAAGAGCTGATGACAAGTAGAATATAAATATAGCAAATATTCAAACACATTCCATGTACATTTGGGCTTGAAAGGTTCAACGTTGGTAGTATCTTGTAGCATTACAATGAAATCACGAGCAGCCAATTCGATAGTTCGTATGAATTATTCGAAAATATTACAACCGAAATGTTCAGGAAATTTTGGATTCTAGGAATATATTTAAAAAGTACGGAAATTTATAAAATAATTAACAGTCCGGTATTTTTTGAATACTTAATGGTAAGAGGCCTTTGAAAACCGTGCTACAAAGAAAATTATTTAGTATGTAGATTACATAAAACAGATTAAACTTCGTTTTACCTCTTCGACTCTTCTGGGATCCTAGTAACAAAGGGACGCGTTTAAACTCCTTTTCCTGGAGTGCGGTTTCATATTGTTCCACCTCAGCATCCTTTAACTGCAGTTGTATCTCAAGGTCCTTAATACATACATAAAGGATAGCATCCAATTTTCCACGTCACTCCTTATTCTATGAGCTTGATGTAGAGTTTTACAATTTGGCCATAGAGGTCAGATTCCTCCTGATTCCTGTGGACTTGATATCCTTGCAGCTTCTTCTCAAATGTCTTAGTGGCTTCACCATCATCACACTCTATATAAATTTCTTTATTTTGCCACGAAGTGTGGCTTTCAATTCCCCCATTACAGTGTCTCCATTTATCTATTTCTCCTGTCTGTAAGATATTTCATTTGTTTCCAAAAAACCAATTTGTGTCAGTCGTAATCAATGCAGCAACAATGCTACTCACAACTCGACACACCTACAACAACAAAGAAAGAGACACAACCACTCTGGCTTTTATACCACTGATGTTGCTAGCGCTGATTGACTGAAGAACACATGACCAAACAGTGCTCTACAATTGGCGTATGGCCAAGTATGCACGACACGACATTTTTAATAGAGACGAATTGACACAAACGAAGTAAGCTGTCAGTTTATGCGAAGAGGTATAAACAGATCGTAAGAAGGAGAGTGTATTTTTCATGCTGTAAATTTATAATTGAGAATGTCATGGGGCTTCAGATATCGAAGCAATTGTATAGTGTCATCTGTGCCAATAGTATGGAAATCACTGCGTCTAATTTTTACAAAATAGCGCCCTCTGTTGATCCCTATAGGGCCTATCGAATTTCCCCAAAACACAAACATAATACGCACTGTACAGAAAGGGGTGCATGTGGTTCACATACAAAACTTCATCAAACCCAGTGATTGGCTCGCTTGAATTCTTTCCTTGGGGTCACATCACACGCCACATATGTTAAATGTACAGAGTTTTCCTGAAAAATTCAAAATAATTTCAGAGATTGTGAGAGGAAAGTTGTCTTCTAAGATTGGCACAATGATTTGTGGTCGTTCCATGAGACCCATTTATGCGATTCCTTCGCAAAAAGAATAAGAGCTGATGACTAGTAAAATATAAATGTAGCAAATATTCAAACAAAATCCTTGTATATTTGCGCATGAAAAGTTCAACGTTGGTCGTAACTTGTAACATTACAATGAAATCACCAGCATTCAATTCGATAGCTCGTATGAATTATTCGAAAATATTACAACCGAAAAGTTCAGGGAATGTTGGATTCTAGAAAAATATTTAAAAATTACGAAAATGTATAAAATAATTTAGAGTCCGTTATTTTTTAAATACTTATTAGTAAGAGGCCTGTGAAATCCGTGCTACAAGGAAAATTATGTAGTATGTACTTTACAAAAAACAGATTAAACTTCGTTTAACCTCTTCGACTATTCTGGGATCCTAGTAACAAAGGACGCGTTTAAGCCCCTTTTCCTGGAGTGCCGTTTCCAATTGTTCCAACTCAGCATCTTTTAACTGCAGTTGTATCTCAAGGTTCTTAACACATACATAAAGGATAGCTTCCAAATTTTCCACGTCACTCTCCTTTTCTATGAGCTTGATGTCGAGTTTTACAATTTGGCAATGGAGGTCAGAATCCTCCTGATTCCTGTGGACTTGAGATCCTTGCAGCTTCTTCTCAAATATTTTTGTGGTTTAACCATCTTCACCCTCTACGTAAATTTCCTTTATTTTGCCACGAAGTGTGCATTCCAATTCCTCCATTACAGTGTCTCCATTATTCTATTTCTCCTGTCGATAAGATATTTCATTTGTTTCCATAAAACCTAGTTGGGTCAGTCGTATTCAATGGAGCATCAATGCCACACACAACTCGACACGCCTACAGTAACAAAGAAAGAGACACAACCACTCTTGCTTTTATACCACTGAATTTGCTAGCGCTGATTGACTGAAGAATACATGACAAAACAGTGCTCTAAAATTGGCGTGTGGCCAAGTATACACGACACGACATTTTTAATGGAGACGAATTGACACGAACGAAATAGGCTGTCAGATTATGTGAAGAGGTATAAACAGATCGTAAGAAGAATAGTGTATTTTTCAAGCTGTAAATTTATAACTGAAAATGTTATTGGGCTTCAGAGATCAAAGCAATTGTGTAGCGTCGTCTATGCCTAATAGTATGGAAATTACTGCGTCTAATTTCTCCAAACAGCGCCCTCTGATGATCCCTACAGGGCTTATCGAATTTCCCCAAAACACAAAATTAATACGCACGGTACACATAGACGTGCATGTGGTTCACATACACAACTTCATCAAAATCATTGATTGGATCACTTGAATTCTTTCCTTGGGGTACATCACACGCCACATATGTAAAATGTACAGGGTATTCCTGAAAATTTCAGAACAATTTCAGAGATTGTGACAGGAAAGAGGTCTTCTAAGTTTGACACAATGATTTGGGGTCGCTCCATGAGACCCATTTATGCGATTCCTTCGCAAATAGAATAAGAACTGATGACTAGTAAAATATAAATATTGCAAATATTGAAACATGTGCATTTGGACCTGTAGGCTTCAACGTTGGTCGTAAATTGTAACATTACAATGATATCACCAGCAGCCAATTCGATAGCTCGAATGAATTATTACGAAAAAATTACAACCGAAATATTCAGGGAACATTGAATTCTAGAAATATATTTAAAAAATAAGGTAATGTATAAAATAATAAAGAGTTCGGTATTTTGTGAATACTTAATGGTAAGAGGTCTGTGAAAACTGTGCTACAAGGAAAATTATTTAGTATGTACATTACACAAAACAATTTAAACTTCTTTTTACCTCTTCGACTATTCTGGGATCCTAGTAACAACGGACGCGTTTCATCCCCTTTTCCTGGTTTGCGGTTTCTAATTGTTCCAACTCAGCATCCTTTAACTGCAGTTGTATCTCAAGGTCTTTAATAAGTACATTAAGGATAGCTTCCAAATTTTCCACGTCACTCTCCTTTTCTATGAGTTTGATGTCGGGTTTTACAATTTGGCCATGGAGGACAGGTTCCTCCTGATTCCTGTGAACTTGAGATCCTTGCAGTTTCTTCTCAAATGTCTTAGTGGCTTCACCATATTCACCCTCTATCTAAATTTGCTTTATTTTGACACAAAGTGTGGCTTCCAATTCCTCCATTACAGTGTCTTCATTTATCTATTACTCCTATCGTTAAAATATTTCTTTTGTTTCCAAAAACCCAAGTTTTGTTAGTCGTATGCAATGCAGCATCAGTGCTACACACAACGAGACACACCTACAACAACAAAGAAGGAGAAACAACCACCCTTGCTTTTATATCACTGATGTTGCTAGCGCTGATTGACTTAAGGACACATGAACAAACAGTGCTCTACAATTGGCGTGAGGCCAAGTATGCATGACACGACATTTGTAATAGAGACAAATTGACACGAAAGGAATAGGCTGTCAAAAAAATTGAAGAGCTATAAACAGATCGTAAGAAGAACAGTGTATATTTCATGCTGTAAATATATAATTGAAAAAGTCATTGGGCTTCAGAGATCAAAGCAATTGTGTAGTGTTTTCTGTGCCTAATAGTATGGAAATCGCTGCGTCTAATTTCTCCAAACAGCGCCCTCTGATTATCCCTACAGGGCCTATTGAATTTCCCCAAGACACAAATATAATACGCACGGTACAGGAAGGGGTGCATTTGGTTCACATACACAACCTCATCAAACTCATTGATCGGCTCGTTTGAATTCTTTCCTTGGGGTCATATCACACAACACATATGTTAAATGTACAGGGTAATCTTGAAAAAATCAGAACAATTTCAGAGATTGTGAGAGGAAAGAGGTCTTCTAAGTTTGACACAATGATTTGGGGTCGCTCCATGTGACCCATTTATGCAATTCCTTCGCAAAAAGAATAAGAGCTGATTACTAGTATAATATATATATTGCAAATATTCAATCATAATCCATGTACATTTGGGCCTGTAGGCTTCAACGTTGGTCGTAACTTGTAGCATTACAATGAAATCACCAGCAGCCAATTCGAAAGTTCGTACTAATTTTTCGTAAATATTACATCCGAAAAGTTCAGAGAATAATGGATTCCAGAAAACTATTTAAAAATTACGGAAATGTATAAAATGATTAACATTCAGGTATTTTTTGAATACTTAATGGTAAGAGGCCTGTGAATTCCTGCTAAAAAGAAAATTATTTAGTATTTACATTACATAAAACAGCTTGAACTTCGTTTTACCTCTTCGACTATACTGGGTTCCGAGAACAATGGACGCGTTTAAACTCCTCTCCTGTTGTGTGGTTTCCAATTGTTCCACTTCAGCATTCTTTAACTGCAGTTGTATCTCAAGGTCCTTAATACTTACATAAAGGATAGCTTCCATATTTTCCACGTCACTCTCTATTTCTATGAGCTTGATGACGGGTTTAACAATTTGGCCATGGAGGGCAGATTCCTCCTGATTCCTGTGGACTTGAGTTCCTTGCAGTTTCTTCTAAAATGTCTTAGTGTTTTCACCATCTTCACCCTCTATCTAAATTTCCTTTATTTTGCTACGAAGTGTGCATTCCAGTTCCCCCATTACAGTGTCTTCATTTATCTATTTCTCCTGTCGATACGATATTTCATTTGTTTCCAAAAAACAAGTTGTGTCAGTCGTAATCAATTGTGCATCAATGCTACACACAACTCCACAAACCTAAATAACAAAGAAAGAGACACAACCACTCTGGCTTTTATACCACTAATGTTGCTAGCGCTGATTGGCTGAAGAACACATGACCAAACAGTGCTCTACAATTGGTGTGTGGCCAAGTATACAAGACACGACAATTTTAATAGAGACGTATTGACACGAACGAAATAGGCTGTCAGAATAGTTGAAGAGTTATAAACAGATCGTAAGAAGAATAGTGTATATTTCATGCTGTAAATTTATAACTGAAATGTCATGGGGCTTTAGAGATCAAAGCAATTGTGTAGTATCATCTGTGCTAATAGTATGGAAATCACTGTGTCTAATTTCTCCAAACAGCGCCCTCTGATGATTCCTACAGGGCCTATCGAATTTCCCCAAAACACAAACCTAATACGTACGGTACAGAAAGGGGTGCATGTGGTTCACATACACAACCTCATCAAACTCATTGATGGTCTCGTTTGAATTCTTTCCTTGGGGTCAGATCACACGCCACTTATGTGAAATGTACAGTGTAATCCTGAAAAAAATCAGAAAAATTTCAGTGACTGTGAGAGGAAAGAGGTCTTCTAAGTTTGACACAATTATTTGTGGTCGCTCCATATGACTCATTTATGCGATTCCTTCGCAAATAGAATAAGAGCTGATGACTAGTAAAATATAAATATAGCAATTATTTAAACATACTCCATGTACATTTGGGCCTGAAAGTTTCAACGTTGGTCGTAACTTGTAGCATTACAATGATATCACCAGCAGCCAATTCGATAGCTCGTATGAATTATTCGAAAATATTACAACCGAAATGTTCAGTGAATGTTGGATTCTAGAAATATATTTAAAAAGTACGGAAATATATAAAATAATTTACAGTCCGGTATTTTTTGAATACTTAATGTTAAGAGGCCTGTGAAATCCGTGCTACAAGGAAAATTATTTAGTATGTAGATTACATAAAACAGATTAATTCGTTTTATCTCTTCGACTATACTGGGATCCTAGTAACAAAGGGACGCGTTTAAATCCCTTTTCCTGGAGTGCGGTTTCCAATTGTTCCACTTCAGCATCCTTTAACTGCTGTTGAATATCAAGATCCTTAATACATACATAAAGAATAGCTCTCAACTTTTCCACGTCACTCCTTTTTCTATGAGCTTTATGTAGAGTTTTAAAATTTGGCCATGAAAGTCAGACTCCTCCTGATTCCTGTGGACTTGAGATCCTTGCAGATTCTTTTCAAATGTCTTAGTGGCTTCACCATCTACACACTCTATCTAAATTTCCTTCATTTTGCCACGAAGTGTGGCTTTCAATCCCCCCATTACAGTGTCTCCATTTATCTATTTCTCCTGTCGATAAGATATTTCATTTGTTTCCAAAAATCCAAGTTGTGTCAGTCGTAATCAATGCAGAATCAATGCTACACACAACTCGACACACCTACAACAACAAAGAAAGAGACACAACTACTCTGGTTTTATAGCACTGATGTTGCTAACGCTGATTGGCTGAAGAACACATGACCAAACAGTGCTCTACAATCGGCGTGTGGCCAAGTATGCACGACACGACATTTTTAATAGAGACGAATTGACACGAACGAAATAATCTGTCAGTATATGCGAAGAGGTATAAACAGATCGTAAGAAGGAAAGTGTATTTTTCATGCTGTAAATTTATAACTGAAAATGTCATGGGGCTTGAATTATCGAAGCAATTGTGTAGTGTCATCTGTGCTAAGAGTATGGAAATCACTGCGTCTAATTGCTACAAAACAGCGCCCTCTCTTGATCTTTACAGGGCCTATCGAATTTACCCAAAACACAAATTTAATACGCACGGTACAGAATGGGGTGCATGTGGTTCACATACAAAACTTCATCAAACCCAGTGACTGGCTCGCTTGAAATTTTTCCTTGGGGTCACATCACACGCCACGTATGTTAAATGTACAGGTTTTTCCTGAAAAATTCAGAAAAATTTCAGAGATTGTGAGAGGAAAGGTGTCTTCTAAGTTTGACACAATGATTTGGGGTCGCTCAATGAGACCGATTAATGCGATTCCTTCGCAAATAAAATAAGAGTTGATGTCTAGTAAAATGTAAATATAGCAAATATTCAAACATACTCCATGTACATTTGGGCCTGTAAGGTTCAGCGTAGGTCGTAACTTGTAGCATTTAAATGAAATCACCAGAATCCAATTCGGTAGCTGGTATGAATTATTCGAAAATATTACAACCGAAATGTTCAGGGAATGTTTGATTCTAGCAATATATTTAAAATTTACGAAAATCTATAAAATAATTAAAAGTCCGGTTTTTTTTTAATACTTAATGGTAAGAGGCCAGTGAAATCCGTGCTGCAAGGAAAATTATGCAGTATGTACATTACATAAATCAGATTAAACTTTATTTTACGTCTTCGACTATTCTGTGATCTTAGTAACAAAGGACAAGTTTAAAACCCTTTTCCTGGAGTGCGGTTTCCAATTGTTCCACCTCAGCATACTTTAACTGCAGTTGTATCTCAAGGTCCTTAACACATACATAAAGGATAGCTTCCAAATTTTCCACGTCACCCTCCTTTTCTATGAGCTTGATGTTGAGTTTTACAATTTGGCAATGGAGGTCAGAATCCTCCTGATCCCTGTGGACTTGAGATTCATGAAGCTTCCTCTCAAATATCTTAGTGGCTTAACCATCTTCACCCTCTATCTAAATTTCCTTTATTTTGCAACGATGTGTGCCTTTCAATTCCTCCAATACAGTGTCTCCATTTATCTATTTCTCCTGTCCATAAGATATTTCATTTGTTTCCATAAACCCAAGTTGGGTCAGTCGTATTCAATGCAGAATCAATGCTAAACACAACTAGACACACCTACAACAACAAAGAAAGGGACACAACCACTCTTGCTTTTGTACCACTGATGTTGCTAGCGCTGATTGGCTGAAGAACACATGACCAAACAGTGCTCTAAAATTGGCGTGTGGCCAAGTATGCTCGACACGACATTTTTAATAGAGACTAATTGACACGAACGAAATAAGCTGTCAGACTATGTGAAGAGGTATAAACAGATCGTAAGAAGAAGAGTGTATTTTTCATGCTGTAAATTTATAATTTAAAAATGTCATTGGGCTTCAGAGATTAAAGCAATTGTGTAGTTTCATCTGTGCCTAATAGTATGGAAATCACTGCGTCTAATATCTCCAAACAGCGCCCTCTGATGGTCCCTACAGGGCCTATCGAATTTCCCCAAAACACAAAATTAATACGCACGGTACTAATAGAGGTGCATGTGGTTCACATACACAACTTCATCAAACTCATTGATTTGCTCGCTTGAATTCTTCCTCGGGGTACATCACACGCCACATATGTCAAATGTACAGGGTATTCATGAAAATTTCAGAACAATTTCAGAGATTGTGACAGGAAAGAGGTCTTCTAAGTTTGACACAATGATTTGAGGTCGGTCCATGAGACCCATTTATGCGATTCCTTCGTAAATAGAATAAGAGCTGATGACTATTAAAATATAAATACTGCAAATATTTAAACATGTACATTTGGGACTGTAGGCTTCAACGTTGGTCGTAACTTGTAACATTACAATGATATCACCAGCAGCCAATTCGATAGCTTGTATGAATTAATACGAAAAAATTACAACCGAAATATTCAGGGAATATTGTATTCTAGAAATATATTTATAAAGTAAGGAAATGTATAAAATAATGAACAGTTCGGTATTTTGTGAATACTTAATGGTAAGAGGCCTGTGAAATCCGTGCTACGTGGAAGATTATTTAGTATGTACATTACACAAAACAACTTAAACTTCTTTTTACCTCTTCGGCTATTCTGGGCTCCTAGTAACAACGGACGCGTTTAAACACCTTTTCCTGGATTGCGGTTTCCAATTGTTCCACCTCAGCATTCTTTAACTGCAGTTGTATCTCAAGTTTCTTAATAAGTACATTAAGGATAGCTTCCAAATTTTCCACTTCACTCTCCTTTTCTATGAGCTTGATGTCGGGTTATACACTTTGTCCATGGACGGCAGGTTCCTCCTGATTCCTGTGGACTTGAGATCCTTGCAGCTTCTTCTCAAATGTCTTAGTGGCTTCACCATCTTCACCCTCTATCTAAATTTCCTT
>Ga0268261_10001177_pt1 | contig 17606 bp, 16 predicted proteins | sample TergutNc150P1_FD_190353 | JGI IMG/M metagenome (GOLD analysis project Ga0268261, IMG submission 190353) | Nasutitermes corniger P1 segment gut microbial community from laboratory colony in Florida, USA - Nc150 P1 (SPAdes) (version 2) | ecosystem: Host-associated > Arthropoda: Insects >...
TGCTTGCTATCATTCGGTGCAGAATCTGTTGTCTTCCAGGTTGCTATCCAAAAACTTAAAGATCAAGATATATAGAACTATAATTTTGCCCATGGTTTTGTATGGGTGTGAAACCTGGTCGCTGACACTGAGGGAGGAACGCAGGCTGAGGGTGTTTGAGAATAGGGTGTTGAGGAAAGTATTTGGACCTAAGAGGGACGAGGTGACAGGGGAATGGAGAAAGCTGCATAACGAGGAGCTGAATGATCTGTACTCCTTACCCAATATTGTGCGGGTGGTAAAATCGAGACGAATGAGATGGGCAGGACATGTGGCGCGTATGGGGAAGGATAGAGGTGTGCACAGGGTGTTGGTGGGGAAGCCTGAGGGAAAGAGGCCATTGAGGAGACCAAGACGTAGATGGGAAGATAATATTAAGATGGATCTTCAGAAAGTTGGAGGGGGTCGTAGGGACTGGATGGAGTTGGCTCAGGATAGGGACAGGTGCCTTTGGAGGAAAATCGAAGCCCCTTTTTCCGGTTTTTAGTTGCGTTCGCAAACCAGGGAAAAGCGAATATGAGCTTCGTCACGTCTGTCCATCCGTCCGTCTGTCCGCATAGAACAACTTGGCTCCCAATGCACGGATTTTCATTAAATTTGAGTGTTTTTCGTAAAACCGTCGAGAAAATTCAAGTTTAATTGAAATCGGGTAAGAATGACGGTACTTTACTTAAAGGGCGACATACCTTATTTATCATATCTTGCTCAGTTCTGCTTAGAATGAGAAGTGTTTCAGACAAAAGTTGCATAGGAAATTAAAACGCACACTTTGTGCTCAATACCCTTTTTTCCCCCTTGAAAATCGTGCCGTTTATGAGATATGTTGAAAAATATGGCATAGCCAGACAGGCCGCTGATAATACGACGCATGAGCATTGCATGCTGAATACCTAAGGCTACAGACACTCACTCACAACATGTAACACCTATTGCTTTTCCACTGCAACAATGGTTACGCGAACGTGTCTCAGTATTACGTTATACTACGTTGTTTGTCCTCCCTGAAAAAATAACAAAACTTACCTGAAAAATACCAAATAAATCACACTGGGGTGCAGGATTTGGATGCCAGATAGCCCGAGCGACTTAAATTTCTTACCTTGGAGCCCAATTTTAGTGGTCCCAGTAAGAAACGTACTTCTTGTGACCCTTCTAGCGCCCAGAATTTAGGTAGTTCCTATATTTTGGAAATTTGTAAACCCCTGCATTTCCCCCACACACAATGCTTGATGTAACACAGCTGGGGGTGGGGAAATTCCTGTATAACCAGCCTACCCAGCATAACAGAAAATTCAAATTGTTAATTTACAATACGGCAGAACGAACGTAATACTTTACAACGATTTAACGTATAGGTGAGTATTCCTTTTCCAAAAACCGCTCCAAGGTCGACAGCTTCCCCTTCACTTTCATCTCCCTGTACTGAATATTTCGCTGTCAGCTGATGGCTTGCCCGCACATTTGGAACAACCTTTGAGCTGCAGTCCTTATCGCGATCCCCATCTGCTAAGCCAACAGCAAGGTCAGGGTAGTGTAGTATTGCCCGCAACTTACTGCAACTCAGGGACCGCACTAGTGCCATATTACCTCAATACAAGCACGCCTGTTTTAGCTCCTGAACAGTGATAAAAGCGGACGGCATGTGGCTCAGGGTAAATTATGCCTGCGGCCCACGACCATTTTCGAACACGTTTGACTCATGCACCCAAATCAGAATGGAAGGCTTTTTTTTGTGATATGGAGAACTGTAAGTTGCAACGGGATTCGCGCATATTGCAAGTGGGCAAACATCTTGTGTAGGAAATTTTACAGTGAGAGGCGTGTGAAAATGCAGCGTTCTGAGCTCCACTGTACTCTCTTAAAGGCCTCTCGGTTCAAATTATGAACCAATAATGAGTGAAAGTGTATTTGTCATACTTCTATAGAATAGAATTCTGCGTATTTCTTAGGGGGAAAAAACATCAGTAACAAACGAATAAAGCAAACTTCTCACTGATGTTCTTACATAATTAAAAATAATACATGCCCTAAAAAGTAAAATTAATTACGATGTTAATTTCTCTTAATTAATTAGAAGTCAATGAAATCCGAGCCTCGTCTACTTTTTCTACCGAGTGTGTATTCTATCAAAAATTTCTCGCGTCGCGCTCTGATGGTTTGTTTCAAACCGCGTAAATGTAAATTTCTCACCAAGCAAATTGAAAATATGCCTCAATTAATAAATTGTGACACTAAAATCGCGTAATTTTTTACCGCGTAAATCGACAACCACCCTATGTTTGGGGGTGGGGTTGGGGTGAAACGTCGGTAAGGAATCACCACTACATGCTGTGTAACAGCCCAGAGCAGCGCAGTTCCCAAAGTTACGTGAGATGTGTTAATTGTGGCAATGTGAGGTAAGAACTAAAGCACCATTCATAAATAGATCAGAAGGTCATTCGCCGGCCTCGATCCCAGTTCAATCCACGTGAGATCTGTTGCGGACGAAGTGTCATTAGGACATTTGTTTCTCCAAGTACTTCTGTTTTGCCCTGTTTATGTCATTCCATGAACGCTCCACACTCACCTTCACCTACATGTTGCTCTGACCAGAGGAACAAATGGACGAAGCCTGGAAACCTTCCAGAATGCAAATGGTCTGTCGGGAATTGGGTAGCATTGCATAGAAAAGTACCTCAAGTGTCCGTCAGAAACGGCTGCATGGAAGATAGAAGGAAACGAACGGCTTTCTATTCGTAATCCAATATTTACGACGAAAAAAGTACCTAATAATAGAGGTTCAATCAATTACAACGTTACCAACAGTATTCTGCCCCACCTTCGAATGTAAATACTCTTTCGTACAGCAGGAAAAGAAAAATTAAAGACGGTATCACAAGCCAGGTGCTACTGTGCGCATGCTCCAGTCGACCGACCTTCTTTACACTCAAGTTTCAGGCTGTCACTTCATCACAAAGCGTCTTATATACAGTGTCCCTTTAATTGTGTGTATCAGCACTGCACCTGTCATGGGATGTCCTGCTGGATGCAGGTTTTCTGTACGACAGGCAGCGGTGTTCAGGGTCATGATTAAGTAGAAGCTCTGTATATTGTGATTACACAAACGTTAGACTTCAGAGGGTAAATTCATAGCTGATTTAATAAACTTAACAAATATTTCGCATAAAGTAAAATATTATAGTATAAACATGCTTTGTATTTTTATAGATGGAACCCCTCTTGAAACAGTTTATGATTAAACTTTCATTCATCCTTCTTGTGTGTGAGTGATGTTGGTCCGCGTCCGTAAGTAATTTATATAAAAGTGAGATGAAAGTTTCATTATTAACAGTCTCGGAAGTGGTTCTTTCTGTAATAGGAAACGTATGAAGCGTAAATGCAGATCCCACTGAGATGTGCAGCTCTCACGTCAGATTTTTATCAACATTCGTCCCATGAATTCTGGGGAATTTTTACCGCCTATCTCATCCTGCAAGATACCAAATAAGGTCGCCGTACTTTCGGTAGTTTCGGATACAAAACACGAGGAAAGACAGGACATGCCGCCTCTCTCCAAGCATTCACTCAGACCTGTAGACTACTGTACCAAATGAAACTGGAAGCATCTTTTTGAGTTTTACCATTCAACAGACCAATTTTTCATCAACACTGGTCCGACAGTCCATGTGGATTTACCTGCCTAATAAAAGCCTGTTGAATTTCAAGAGAAAAGCTAACATAATGAAAAATCACTAAACTCAATGACCCAGAACTTTCGGTCACGAACTATATCAAGGAACACATTTTATGCAGTAACCTGGTGCTGCCACCTAAGAAAATATTTTCGACAACACCAACCCAGACATACGCTCCTCTGCTGCCATCTTCCGCCTCTGCATCTCTTGGTATGCTTACGTACTAAACATTAATAGCGATTATCTTGACGAGATAACAGTCGCTACACCGACCGAATTCCCCCCCTTTCAGAGGACCGAACTTTATCCTCCCTGATTTGATCACCCTAGGCAATAACTGGCGTACAGTGCAAACAGCCAGAGGGCAACCAAAAACCAACGTATTCCTATGAAATGGGATGTGTCCGCGTGTTAAATAACGACCTAACATGGAGAATTCAATTACATGTTTGTTTTCCCACCACAGAAAACAGAAATGGTACAATTCTTTATACGTCACACTACTTATTGTTCGCTGGCCTTCAGCATCGGAATGTATCCACGTGACATTAACTAGCAGTCATCGAAACTGAATGCAAAACTTACAATTTACTGACAAATATACGACGCGCGATATAATACATGTTTCTTCCAAACAGAATCATGCTTTATTTTTCAGAGACAGTTTACATGTTTTTACGAATAAACATCCAGAGCGCCTCAGGTGTTTATTTTTGGAAGTCAATCGTAATAAAATTATTACTGAAATTTTAGGGTGATAACACTGGCTCAGGATCATCTCCAGTAACATGACGGAATCAAATTTACGGACAAATAATCACCAACACAAATTTCAAATTATACAAGATATGGTGTCCTAGTCAGTGAGGATTCATACAATATCGTCTGTGTTGTCCTGATGGGTGCTACTGATATTTCAGAGGGACATGCCGCCTCCGCCTTCAGGGCAGAACATGTAGCATATTCCTTGACAATGATGATACCCACCTGAGTCACACCACAATTTGAATTGTGCTGGTGAAACCAGTAATGCCAGCGCTGGGCACGTGCAACGAAATATCAGTCAGATGAGAAGTGACGTACCGAAGTTTATCAGAAGCCCGGGGCAAGTAATCACGACTGAAGCTCATAACAGAAATTACAACATTTATATATAATCAAAATCATGTACAGAAGTTCCTTTTATTTCACTCATTGTCAGAGCACAAAAATGTTTTTAAATTTAAAATATTCACCTTTTCACCCCTTCGGCTCTGCTGCCCGGGGCGGCCTACAGCTCCACCCGACCCCAGCCACTCCCCTGAAGATGAGTACCTTACTGCAAAACCCTTCTGGATACAAAACGTAAAATCAAAGCACACACACACACAGTCTATATAGGTGTACCCCTGAGACCGTCTACGTAAAGAAATTAAGGGTGATAAATCCAAACAGATTGCTAAAAAAACAGGAAGAGACGGAAAGACGATGCATACAGAATGAGTGGAAAGAAATGATCCACGAAAATGACACGAATTAAACACCTAAAAATCAAAAGACCAAAAACGAATACAAGATGCGAAGACGATTCTGACGCCAAATATCTCTCGTTGATTCAGTGTAAATGATTCATACCTTGTTTGTTTAACGATACTTTCTCAACAGCACCGGTCAACCGATTGAGAAGAGCCCTTCTATCGAATCCACCTCAGTAGGTCCCTCCCCACCCTCTCACCCGAGGAGGAGACCAGATTCCATTCACGTGTTTTTAACGACGCTGTCGCCTACTAATACACTATTGATGACTTCCGGCCGGTCGAGTGTATGCACTTCTTGAGCTGCAGGCTGTGTTAATTTGACGCAACGGGTAACCAGTGAATGGAATATTTTCCTTGTGTACATCCATTTCCGTAGCTGCCTTTGTGTACTCCGATGTATATACATTATTGATGGCTTCCGGCCGGTCGAGTGTGTGCACTTCTTGAGCTGCAGGCTGTGTTAATTTGTCTGACGCAGAGGGTAACCAGTGAATGTAATATTTTCCTTGTGTACATCCACTTTCGTAGCTGCCGTTGTGTACTCCGATGTAGGAATATTTAAAGACGAAGGTGGAGACGCATTTTCTTGTTCAGGAGGAGTACTTTTACAAAAGCAGCGTATTATAAAGTGGTGCAGCTTAAAATGAAAGGAAAAACAAATGATCAAGAGAAAGGTAAAGTTACATGAAATTATTGCCATGATTAGATGCCAGTGTGTTTGTTTTTCTTGTTGAAGTGAAACGTGACGTACGTGAAATAATGTGTCCACGTCTAATGACTGGAAAGGAGCGTCAAAGCGAGATTTAATGTTATAAATTTTAGTGATGATCGCTGGTAGTGCAGATTTTATGTGTGGCACTTCAATAGCTGTTAGTACTGGATATCAGGCATGTAGATAGATGGGTTGTCAAGTCGTGTATGCATGACGCGATGTAATTCCGGTAGTGTTTGGATCTTGCTGGAAGTGATGGAGCATGACGTGGCGTTATAACTAATGCCTGCATCGTAGAGGACTACGGTGCGTGTGTCCCACTCTTTGTTGTCTCGTGGACAGCGTACGTTGACTTGAGTTGGTTGCGGAAAATGGAACATCCATATGGTGTCGTGCCGCTGCAAGATGGAAATATTATGACGCAGAAGAATAGTCCTTTTACAAGTTTATTTTCTATTGCAGTATGAAAATATAGAATCGACAGATATGTAGTAGTCTGTATGTCATTAAAAGCTGTGCTAATCGGGCAGACTATAACGGTACTAGTGCTGCACTGTTGTAGTTATGTTTCTGTAAGCAAGGCGTAGTCACGCTGACCGCTTCCAATTACAAAATATGGGAAACTAATTGACAAAACAAATTTATCTTTTCCTATCCGGTTTGGAAAGGCAATTATTTTATACACGGTGAAGTGTTGGTTAGCAATTTTGAACGGAACATACACTATTAACTTGACACTGTGCAAGTATCCTACTATAGCTACTTTAAATCATAATATGAGTAAAATCTAGTACCAGCAACAAATTAACAATTTTCAGGCAAACAGAGAGATATGTTACATAATATTTTGTGCAAAATTTGGGATTTACAAATGTTATTGGCAATTTTCCCAATAAGATGTGTTGTGTAGCTAATAGCATTTCATCAAATTGCTGAGTAAGTTGTAGTAATGCGAATTCAATTTGTCTAATTACCATAAACAAAACACTGTGGTTACAAATCTTCATATTCAACCATGCGGTATTCCTAATAATTTACTGGTATTTGTCATGCGACTGAATCATTTAATTTTTCAAAATGATGGACAAATTCAAAATGGCGTCAGAATTTACACGAACTGCATGGTCCAAACTTTTAACATATGTTACTTGGTTTGCAACAGAGCGTGTAATATCAATGTCCTTGAATTTCAGTTCGTCAAGTGTTTCGTGTAACGTGTGTAATTCAGACATAGTAGCAATTCCAAACAAAGTGTGTAAAATATTGCTGCCGAAATTTAAAATGCCTCGTCGGCTATCCAATTTGGGTAGCATTTGTTGAAAATTTAACAGTCTAGATTCTAAAATTTTCAGCAACATTTCAATTTGTTTCAGTACTGAGATAGGAGTGAATTCTTTCTGCTGTTTGCTTACTATCATCAACTCGCTTCGAATAAAGAAAATTACACCTTCGTAGCGGCTCGCATCAAGGTCAATAGCTACACACCAGTGGTCATTAGTCAGAATAACATCTTTCTCTTTCAGAAATAGTACGCTGTTGTTGGTAGACTATATTCGAAAGCTTGTGGGTATTACAATGGGAAGGCATCCTGAAACAATATAATTCTAGGTTAGCTGAATTATATCATAATATATTACGTCATTATTTACAGTGGCATTTGGGTTTGATTTTTTACGACGTAATTCTCGCGCTTGATCTGGTGAAGGGAGGAGTCACTCTTGTTGTCGCAAGCTCCCTTCTAGACCTGGGCGTGTCCGAAGGCGGGTAGGTTAAGTTCGGACACATCTTCAACCATTGGCGTATCAGAGGAAGAAGGGGAAGAGTGAGGTGTTTGAATGGGCGTGACGGATGGAAGTCATACCTACTCGAAAAACTAGAAAACAATTAAAGTTTTCAGAGTGTAAAGGTGTCTGTATTTTACAGCTCTCGCTACACAAGGAGGCTTCGTGTGTTCTCTTTCTACGCTGCATTATTGGTCTTGGATACGAACTTTTGATTACAGCATTATATGCAGGCTTCAGACGATTTACACGTACAATACATTTTCTCTCGTTGTGAATTGATATTTTATAATTTAAATATATTTTGGCAGTGATCTCAAATGGCCCTGTCGAAGAGCGATGAAATTTTTTGGACAGGCCTGGTCTTCGTGGGGAGCGTATGTGTACATAGTCCGCTGACTTGAAACTGCGATACTTCACTCGACGATCATACCCGCGTTTGTGTGCTTAGTATGACTTTCTGCTTCATTTGCTAACGGACTTGTACGCTTGCTTTAGGCTGGATTTAAGATTTTCAATCTGCTGGTCGTAATTTTCGTTGGGTCTTGTGACCTTGGCTTTCAAGATTTCACTGCTGGGGAGGACCATTTCTTTTCCTTGTAGTAAGAAGATAGGGCTGTACCCGGTAGTGGAGTGGGGTGTCGCCCGATAGGCCATAAAAATGGTAAAACCAAATCACAGTTCCAATAACAAGAATTTACGTAATACGACAATCCATCGTGAAGTGACTTATGCCAACGCTGTATGGTGCCATCCGAGGCTGGATTATAACTAGATGTACGTGACCTTTGAATTCCTAACAGTTTGCACGTTTCACTAAAGAATGAAGGCACGAAGGCCGCGCCCTGATCTGTAACAAGTTTGGAACCTGAGCCATGTCTTGTAACGATCTGCGTAACGTAAATTCTGGCGCATGTCTGCGCTGACCGGTCATGGATCGCAAAGGGCTCGACGAGCTTTGTAAAGTGGTCAATAAAAGTTAGAATGTATTTATTTCGCCGTGGGGTCAAAGGATATGGTCCCGTGATATCAATAGCCGTTACTTGCAAGGGAGCGTCCGGAATTTCAGTCTCCCAGCGGTGCTATGAACCCGCGATTTTCTTTCCGCCTTTGGCATACGTCACACTTTCTGGTATAATCTTCAATTGATCTTCGCATGCCGGGCCACCAGAAACGTAGCACAAGTAGGTCACAAGTCCGTTTTACGCCAGAATGGGCTGCGTGTGCAGTGTCATGGTTTTCTCTTAAGACGTCATGCACTAAGTTTTGAGGTACAAGCAGCTGGAGTCTATCATTAGGTTGGCGCCGATAAACAAGGACTACGTCATCGCGAAAGAACTCGCATTTGCTAGAGTAGTTTCCAAGGCTTTAGTTTTGCACAGAAATTATCTTTGGTCTGTTCGCAAAGTACAGTTTCTTGGCTTAGGTTTCGTCCACCCATTACCGTGCCGACATGTCTGCTCAGTGCGTCTACACGGGTAATCTTGGTTCCGGGCCTGTGATCGACTGTAAACTCTAGATCGGATAATTTCAGAGACCACCTCATAAACCTAGAGGTACAGTCAGCAAATATTTTCAGATAGGTTACAGCGGCAAGATCCGTTCTAACTACAAATTTAGTACCGAAAAGGTAACATCTGAAATACTTTGTCGCCCAAATTAGTGCCAACATTATCGATACTGAGGCAGAATAAGCTTGCTCAGCTTTATTCATATGCTTCCTAAAATAGGCAATTGGGCGATCAAGTCCGTCCTGTTCCTATGACAGGTTAGCTGCAACCGCAATTTTAGAATCGTCCGTAATCATAATAAAAGGTAGGTTAAAATTTGAATACGTCAGAACTGTGGTAGTACAAAGTTTATTTTCAAATTTTCAAATGCTTCTTGCTGACTCGCTTCCCACATGAACTCTTGGGTTTTCCGGATTAGTTTAGTCAGAGGTTTCGCTGCCTAGGCGAAGTTAGGGATTAGTCTCCCGTAAAATGAGGCTGACCCCAAGAACGTTCTGACGTCCTTTGGACTTATCGGGGTCGAATAAACTTTCACTGCTTTCACTTTATTCGAGGATGCGCAGACCCCATTTTCGGATAACACAACGCAAATAATTTACTTAGGGTTGCGAGATCGCACATTTTCCCGGATGTACCTGCAGCTTTGCTTTGTCACACCTCTCCAGTACATTCTCTAACCATGCAGCATGTTATGCAGATTTTGAGAATATTATATCATGAATGAATAAATAACATTGGACGCGAATGAGGTTCCGAAGGACATCCGAAAATTGGAGGGACTATTCGAAATGTCTAATGGTAACCGATTAAATTCATAGTGCCCAAACGGGACGGTAAATCCTGTCCATTCCCTATGTTCCTATTTAACCCTTTGGCATACTACTTTTTATAACACATGGCGCACCTATAAATACTAATTTTTTAGGCGAAAATGGCAATTTTGTACATTTATATTCTATTCATGCAAAATTAATTTTTATTGACTTCAATACATACCCCTGTTGTGCTGTGATGTTGGGTTGGTCTCTGAATTGCTTATTTAAAAATTTTTTGTGATGTGATAACCCTAAACCAGTCTGAAACATGTAACGCCACCAAACACTTGGAACACTCCTACCTGGTTTCACTCTTCTTTTTAACTTTGCACACCACGGTCACGGCAAGGATTCTTCTTTTTGGGATTGGGGGAATGAACTGAACAAAGTGGGCCCAATGAAGAGAGTGAAGACGGACAGGGGAAGGGCCCTGATGTGCTCTGTCACGTCGAGGGTAGTCGGGGAGGTCAACACTCTCAATCGTCAACTCAGCCAGCTGTATTCTGAATTCTGTGAAATGCTGCTTTTTCCCTATTATCTTTTTCTGTAATGCATAGCTATTGAAAATGGCTACAACAATCATGTAGAAAAACATTTTTTGTAGCCTTTCGAATATTTACGCATTACAGGAAAAGATAACAGTTGTTGATCTTGTTTATCAACAGCATTCATAGAATTGTAATCTATTACAACTTAAGGCTTGATGACTGGCATGTTAGTTTTCCTGTTTATTTTGCTTGTGTTTGTCATTTCCACATCATCATGGCATGTGGACAGAATAGTGACAGTTTTTCTGTCCATCCACTGTAGTGCCACCATCTTGTGAGAACACACCACTTTTGTTTCACCTTTCACCATTTTTGTTGACTTGAACTGCTGTGGCCTGTTTTGCGGTAGACTCTTACTGTCCCTACTGCATTTGTTTTTTTTTGCTAAATTTAAGAAGAGTGAGGGTGAAGTAAACCAGTTATCTATAAATACAGTATGCCCGTTTTGGAGATATGATTCCATAAATTCAATCACTATTGCCTCGCTAGATAAAATTCCTTGTGTTTCTACCTGGGCAGGTTTCTTCCCTATATAGATGGAAAATCCCTGACAATATCCACTGACAGACTCACATATTTTATAAATCTTGATACCAAAACGAGCGCTTTTCTGTGGATTGAACTGAATGTAGCAAGCCTTCCTCTAAATTTTATAACGTTCTCATCAATTGCAACACTCTCCTGCGGATAGTATATTTCTCTGAAATTTTGTTGCAAGTGATTCAAAACTGGTGCTATTTTCCTGAGACGATCATTTTCTGGAAGGTTTTCATTATTAGTAAAATGCAGGAATTTGGAAAGAATGACAAATCTTTTGAAGGGAATTAGTTCAGAAAAGAAAGGAGTGTGCAAGGATTTACGGATGCTCCAGTAGGATTGCAAGTTTGGTTTTTTACTTGACCCATAAGGACACATAATGCTAAGTAACCTTTTATTTCATGTGATGGTGTAGGGAACCATTGGATTATTGTAGAGGAATTGGGATTTTTGTCAAAAAATTGAACTGCAAACCTGTTTGTTTCTGTGGCTATTTCATCCCACAGTGAGTCGTGGACCATGAGTTGAAACACTTCCAAAGGTTTTGGTTCAGGAGGAAGATTCCGGATTATGGAAGGTTTTATCCCAGGATTTCCTCTGAAATGAAATTTTGATGGCCTATCCCCAGTTACATTCCACTTCCAACCCTCTTCCTTTGTTCTTTGCGATGCTGATGGCGCAGGTTCATCACTGTTACTTGCTTCAGAATTTTCTATTGCACTTTCTTCTGAATTGTCTTCACTTTCACTTTCGCTTTCACTTTCACTTTGAGAATTGTTTTCACTTTCTGAAAAAACAGTCACCTTCACTTCTGCTTTCTTCTAGCATGCGTTCAATTTCATTTTCAGACTGCAAACGCCTCTTATAATTAGCCATATTTACAGCCGGGTGGGACTGGAAATCACATGATTTCAAGATCGATTTATAACCTAAACATCGACACAGTCTATATGTATGATACACCAATCGATAGTTTTTCATCAGCTTTCAAACGGTATAAGACATGTCTTGCCATATACTGACAGAAGGCTAGAATTAAAAGCGAAAGACATCGATGGCTCAGACCGTCTCAGCCGGCTGTGTATTAATGGACCTGGCGAGCCCTGCCGTCTCACGGACGGCTGTGTATGCCAAAGGGTTAATGGGCAACTACCAGAACCCGCTATAGCAATCTGAGACTGAGAAATACTTAGATAAGAGTAAAACAGACATAGTTTATTCAAATCTTGGCAACTGATACGGATCAAATTTGGTAACAGCGTTGAGCGCGGGAAAATCAACGCAAAACCTGAATTTTGGCTTCCCTTCAGGACTGTTTTTAGAAAATAGTGCAGCGCGGGCGGACCAGGGGAGCTGCTGTCTCGTATTACCCCTTTTGCTAATATGTTTACCACTTGTGCCTTCATTTCATCCTTAGGCGCGAAGGGAGTCTTGTACTCGCGTAGTCTTATGGGTTTGGTGTCCAACAAAACCTGATATTCAATGACGTCGGAAGAATTAAAATCATTAGTCTCTTCGTCGTGGAAAACGTGCGCATATTTTTGCAACACTGGCCCTATTATCTGTCTATCGTCTCAGGGTAAAAGTTCTAGTTTCCCTCCAAAGCATTTGTTATAGTGCTTCATTCTTCCGATTTCTCGTGGGCCTCGTAGGTGATTGTAAATTTGTTTGCTCTGACTTGTTTATCCTACTAATCAACTCCTCTGAAACCTCCTCCTCTACACCCAAAACCGTGGACTTGGGCACTGTCAGGGTTTCGTGACTAAAATTTGCTAACATCACCAATCCGCGACCTGGCTGTGATGTCTCGTGTACACTAGTTCCAACTCCCGATAGCACACGGGCGGAAAGAATTCCGTCCAGGGATATGGTCGCACGTTCTACACAAACCAGCGAGGGAAGACTTCGTCCTTTTCTAGTTCTATCTTACCTGTGACTACTTGGTGGCATGGTGGGGCAAGAGTAATGTTTTTAGTGGCCCTCACGAACATACTCCACTGAGCGGACTGGGTAGAGCAAGGGTTGCCCAAGGCCTGCTTGTCCGAGTGCGGTTCCACTGGCCGCGTGACTTGTGGTTTACGACTCATTTCTTGGTCTGGAAACACTGAGCACTGCGTGGTCTGCGGAAATGATATTACATTCAGGGGCGCCTTGTAGTTGATTGATAAAGACAACATTCCACACTGAAAATGTACTTCGGCACCAGTCCTATCTAGGAAATCGGTGCCAAGCAGGCGATCTGCTTCGGTGGCGAGTGGAATACCAAAAACATGTGGTCCAACTTTCGTCCTCCAAGGACAAAGGAAACATGCTGCTGGCCTTTTATATTTAGAGCCTCCCCAGTGACTCCATACGGTTTCATAGATTTTGTACTCACACCACTGTGCGATACACCCGGTTAGAGTATCGAGACATTAGATCCAGTATCAACGATCTGACGTTCAGTTCTCCCTCTATCTCCAATGAGACAGTGGGGGAGCCGTGCTCCAGCAGAACCGAAACCGTCGGCTTTTCGACAGCATTTCCGTGGGCGTTGAGGTGGTGGTAACTGCCTTCGCTCTCACCTGTCACTCGTTTCCCTGATTACGTGTTTACTGTTTGCCTCCCCGTTTCGTTGGGCAAGGGGGTTCATCGCCGGAAGAGTGGGGACGTGTCGAACGCCCGCTCTGATTTCCTTTTCCAGGCGCATTTCGGGTTCTTGTCTCCTTTAATCTCGTAGGTCATTCCCTGGCGAAATGCCCTCGTCCTTCACACTCATAGCACCTCAGTTCGGCCCAGGTTTGGACATCCCTCGTACTTGCTGAGGTCACTGACTTATTGGTGTTGTGTGAAGTCCTGTACTGCTGACCGCTCATGTGATTACTTGGGTTGCGTCAGCTGTGCGCCTAACGCTGTGCCTCTCACGGTCCGACCGACTGTTCTATCGGGGTTTGACGCTGACTGGTCAAAACTTCGCATAAAAGGTCTCACTGAATCTTTCCTGCTTTTCCGCCTCTTACTGAAAGCGCAATGGATAAAGCATGCTGCAGAGTCTGAGGGTTCTGATATGGAATCTGACGACCTGCTACGCCCGATTAACCGGCCACAAAGCTGGCCAAAACATTCTCTCCTCATTTTGACGGTGGATGCGCTGTGCGACAGGTTCACTGTCCTTGCACATACGTTTTTGTGCGAGCGCCCTGCACCGATCAGCAAATTCTTGAGGCCCTTCGTTCTTGGCCTCTCTAGCCATCTGCAGCCTCATAAAACGGTACTGGTCGGTGTGAACGTCCCGAAACATTTCCCTAAACACTTCTTTAAATTTCTTCCACGTCGTACCCTCCGCGTGGATCTCTAAACATGTACGGTGAAATGATTTCGCAGGGTCTACAAGTTTTAGGTCCGCGATTTCAAGACATTCCCTCTGATCCCTATTTCCTATCCTAGCCGCACAGTCAACACTGGCTAAGAATTCTTATAGAGGGACGGCTGACTCCGACCCCGACCATATTAGGATCAAGGAAATAAGGGACAAATCTTTGTGGACTGTAGGTAAGCTCATTGACATGCATTTCCTTAACCTATTTCTACTTTCGACTGTTCCAGCTCTGTGTGTAGCTTAGCGTCCGCCATATTAAATTCCTAGTTACAAATTTGGAAATTTGGAATTTGAAAATTTGTTCAACGTCACTTCAAATTCGTGCCTATTCTCGTGACGATGTATATGCGTATGAACCTAGTTCCCTACTGAACAATGGCGCGTGATAAATATGTAATTCAATCCAACCGCTGCAAAACCAATTTGTAGTGCCCTAACCCAGTGACGACGTGGAATTAATAGGTATAAACTTATAGACACTACTTGGAATTTATACAATGCCGTTTGTATCGTGCAGTATGAAAAGAGGTATTTGCCACCAGAAATGTAAGGATTTCGATAACCTAAGTTTCTGGAACTAGGAGATTGACTCATTCGAATGACATAATTCTATTGACTAACTTTCTATTCTTCTGACTAAAATTACATAAAATTAAAAAAGAGAATTTCAATAATTATATACAAATTTAAATTCTCACAATTAAATTGAATTGAAACTTTACTAACCAAATGATTGTCTCGCCTTTAAGTTGTTACCAAGAGAATTCAAAACTAAATTATAAATTTACTTGTCGAAACCTTACCTTCGATTAGCAGAAATAGTACGAAGTCAATTATCATCCCAGAACAACAGAACTTTCCAGGTTAGCACTTTATAATTTTTCTTCTAATAAGCACGAACCGCCGATCAAATGTTTAACATTTCAGCGAGCCAATGAGTCCGAGAGTGAGCATGGTTTCGTGGCAATTTTGAATTATATATTTGCAAGTTATTTACGTCATACATTCTAGTTGGAGCATTAAAGTTTGCACGTCACTTTGTCAGTTGCTACATACCATAGAGTGTACTGAACTGCTGGTTCAACTGAATAAGCGGCAGCTAGGCAAAGTGATCGTTGTTTCCGCATAAAAATATGTCTTTACAATTTGAATTTAACATTTAAATTATAACGTTACATAAATGTAATATTAATTTATTCTATATAATTGCACATAAGTGCAGTGTCCATTAATATTCTGCACTACATTGCCAACGTACTACTGGCCCCCTTACGGCCCCTTTATAACCACCACTATTCTGATCGGCGTAATTATCTCAGAATCAGGAAGTGTGGTCATCATTTTACCGTATGTTCAGTTCGTGATGCTGTTATGTTTACTGAAACACACCACACCCACAAACTGCGCACTCTCTGCATCCTGTTTGCCTCGGGGCATGACAAGTTCAAGACACTGTCACTACTGTCTGGGTGTACAGTGAACCGACAGACTAGACCAGACCTTCCTACTTCATAGCTGTCTTCTGAACGACGTGTATTTTGAATTGTGATAAAGCACAAGCGAGTCTCCCCCCGCCGAAAGTAGGTAAACAAATTACAAATTATTCTGCATGTTTCTGTTTTTTAATTTGCCTGATAGTTTCTTTAGTCTATACAAAGTTCGACTCCAGGGAAGGCCTCTTTCCACCAACACCTTGTCAAAGTCTGTCCTGGGGGAAGTACCTCACCACATCTAAAAAAACTGTTTTTGTAATAAAAATCCAATGTGGACAGGGTTTAAATGATATACAAAAATTCCTCTAGACTGACTGGATGACAACGGAAGATTCGTGCTACCTGGTGAGACTAACACCGACTGTTACAGGAAAACAAATCACTGCCACTCTGGGTGCATCATGTCACACAGAATGATGTTACCGTCAACAAATACTGACACGCTCAAATCGTCTGATTTTGCCCACATTCACAGCGGTGATGAAACTAGGCCAATCCATCTAAAGAACTCGTATTTACTCCGCGAAACAAAACAATTAAATTTATGGCTGTTGCAAAACTTATAAATTCATACAAAAACTGTTCCTGAAATTACGAGATTTTCCTTTCCTTTCCTTTTCCTCTCCAATATTTTCAGGAAATTCTAGTGTACACAGTGCTGACACAAGTAGTAAGGACATCCTCACAGACCATCTGGCAGTCCTAACCTGAGCACAATGTTGAGGTTCATATTCACCAGTCCACCACGCAGGCTCAAAGTACTATTTCGCCGTGTCATGACCGTGATCGTGTGATTCAGTCTCCGACCTCTCACAACGAAGAGATGGGTTCGATCCCAGGCGAAATCCACATGGGATTTGTGGCGGCCAAACAGCAGTGGGACAGATTACTCTCCTCGAAGGACTACTTTGTTTACCGCCCCCACTTCGTATCATTTCACGCCGATCTAAGTGGTCGCGGTGTCTAAGGCGTAGGTTTACGGTCGCTCACTTTCTGGATTTGGGTTTGAATCCCACCAGGGGCATGGATATCCTGTCTCTTGTGAGTCTTGTGTATTGCGTAAGTAGAGATCAATGCAAAGAGTCGATCCTTCGTCCAGAAAAGTCCTACCCAGTGTCTATGGTGTGCGAGAGCGTGTCACTGGGTGTGATCAGGTGCAACAGTAACCCTGTACCCCCACAGTGAATAGGCAAAAGAGGTCAGACTAACTTTATTTGAGACATCCCCGTTTGCGTATCAGATCACAAGTATGTATCATCGATTCCATGCAAATCACACACAACACGTAAAAGTTTATTGTTACAGGCGACTAGTTTCGGCTCTGGTTACGAACCATCAATAGGCTTTATCGGAGAACAAAGCCATTGAAAAACTTTAAACACTTTATATGAAATACACTATAATTATATACATTGTAATTAATGTAATGTAATGTAATAATTCCATTTGTAATATAATGTAAGGGTAAAGCAATCCCTGTACAATAATGGACAGGCCCAAATGGTTCCAGAAGGTTGAGGTTCCCAGATTTCAAGACAATTGGCACACGAAGGTAGTGAGATTGTCAGCCCCATGTAAGTAGTAAGCCATCCAATTTAGCACCCCCCACCACCGACCCCTA
>Ga0268261_10001178_pt1 | contig 17604 bp, 9 predicted proteins | sample TergutNc150P1_FD_190353 | JGI IMG/M metagenome (GOLD analysis project Ga0268261, IMG submission 190353) | Nasutitermes corniger P1 segment gut microbial community from laboratory colony in Florida, USA - Nc150 P1 (SPAdes) (version 2) | ecosystem: Host-associated > Arthropoda: Insects > Digestive...
GTCGTGTGTTGTCAGGTAGAGGTCTCTGCGACGAGCTGATCACTCGTCCAGAGGAGTCCTACCGACTGTGCTGTGTCATTGTGTGTGATCTAGAAACATCAAGAATAGGTGCTCCATATATATATATATATGACATTAGTAGCCTAAGGGTTAATGATTTAACCCTTATCCTGTTAACATGGAGAAAATGGTGAGCTAATAATGCCAGCAAATAGCAGATGGGATTTAATTCAGGATTTAAAGGGTTAAGAATCACTTAAAAATGATTGTTATTCAGTTCATTAAAAAGTTGAAAAATAGTTCTTAATTGTGATGCATTCTTTGTTCCAAGTCTTTAATGTTCAGGTAGATGTGATGTAAACATAGGTGTTTGTGAACTAGTTGGTGATGTTTTGTCTTCCAGTGGCTAAGCACACAGCTTTCTTCTTACAGTTTGTTGTATTTTGTGATTTCACTGTCATGTATCACATCTTCATCTGCATGCACCTACTTCAGTGTTTAAGAACTGTGTGTTATTGAAATATCCTTGTGCACAGAACTACAAGTAAATCTGAAGCAGTTAACCCTTTGTGTCCTGCTTTTGAAAGCGCACTACATGGTCTGGCAACTGTATTTATATAACCCTTTGCAGTGTCCAACATATCTAACTTTAACGTTCATGCTGTGCATTAACATACCAAATTAAAGTGGGATGGAAAGAATATTATAAGTGGTCTGATACTATCCAGACACAGCAAATTTGTCTTTCACTGTACCTAAAAGTTGTGTCTGTAATAAGTACACACTAAGATAGTCAGAAAATAAAATTCTAATACGTGTCACAAATATGACATTAACGTGTATATTTAAGTTACAGAAGTAGTCAAGAATGTAAAAGGACTACCTGTTAAATATTCAATGTTTAGTATCATTTAATGTCCCAGAAACCAACAGTACCAAAGGAGATAAAGGTCATGAAATTTGTTATATTATTGCCCTATTAAATTAACTGCAAGACTGATTGAAGTTAATTTTAATCCTTTCCTCTCTTACATCCTATGCAAATTTAAAATAAATACATTTCATGTGTTTTAATGTCACACTTCCTCAGCACACAGGAAAATCAAGGATGAAACTTTTACATTGATTGAAAACGATAAAATTCACTGAGGCTACCTGGTGCATCAGTCAAGAACAGCAATCCAGAATACTGGAGAGCTGTTGTGTGAATATCATTTGGAGGTCTGAGAGGACTTTATCAGAATATAAGTGAGGTTCATTGCTACACTGAAGATAAGTTGAGAAATTTAATGTGAACTCATTGCCTAAAAGCAATATTTTATTTTAATTCTTTATTATATACATGTATTAAGATGTTGTTAGCACAATAGCAGGTGGCTGGCAAATGCTCTCACATTGAAATCTAAACTGCACTGCTGCTGACTTATGCCCACAGTCTACTTACCTTCTCTTTTCAGGAATGTTTTATATAAAATAATACCAAGAACTGACCCTGCACCAGTGTAATTTTTTAAGACAGTGAACATAAATATTTAAGTTCTTGGACTAACTGTTTTAACCGGAAATTAGGTAAATAAAATAAGTAAATAAAAAAATTATGCCCTACTACAGAGACCAGATAAAAATTCTGTGCTGTTCTGGCAACCCTGTTCTGTTTGACAGACCTGTTTTTATTATACCAACCTGTAGACCCTCTCTAGTTCTCTGCTGAAACCTTCTTGTTGTCTGTTTCTGTCAGGTGGTGCACTTGCCCCTGGGCTTGTGATGGGGCCTGCGCTCCCCTTGCTTCTCGTATCTCTGTGTTTTGCACTTCTGCTCTCATGATGAGAAAAAGAGCATTGTTTACAAGAGAGAGAGAGATCGTGCACGTATGAAACTAAGGCAACGTGTGAGTGCTCATTTGCTGCTTGCTGAATATATTTGTTTTACTGTAAAGTGCATAGACGCATTCATGATTCACAATACAGTTAAAATTGAAATTTCTTGAAGCAATTAAATTAAATAATGGCAATGGCCAATTCCTTCACCTGTTTCAGTACCTTTAAGAAGTTCGCCACGAATAATAACCTACAGTTGTGGACTGTCCAACGACTCCCCTGTTGCTACTGTTATTATTGATAAGGCCACAACCTACTTATTCTCATGCACTGAAGACACCAGTTTTTCTTCCCTTCTTTTCTCTTAAGCATTTCTTCATTTTGTTGTATATTGTTTTTACTTGTGTAATAGAAGCATGATTGACCTAAATGTTATACTGGTAGGTCATGCTTAGGACAGGCTTGCACCCACACTTTTGGTGTTCTGTGTTTTTCTTGCCACTCTAACCCTATAACTTGTAATTATCTGCATTTATCAAACCTATGTTTTTAAGTGTATGTCCTAAGTATATATTGTCAAAACTTAACCTGACAGTGTACGGAGCTCAGTTTTATCATGTAGATGCTGCTTTCAACAGATTTGTTTTTTTCTGAAATGTATTTGCTTGAAAACATGAAACAAATTCGTATAAATAATATAAATGTATTTTTCACATGTGAATGTAAATGCTTATGCATATATGGAAGCTTGGAATAAACACAGAATTTACATTAAAATGCTTAGGAAGCAGAATATTGAAAGCTTGGTCTTTTTTTATTCTTACTAGAATTCATAAGCATGTAAAGAATAAATTATATGATTGCCAAAAGTTACGTACATTTCTACACATATACCATTTAACTTCCAGGTATAGTGGAGGTCCCAGTCGACCCATTCAAACTTTTAGGTGTTGCGCTCTGTGTGGGTGGAGTATTAGTCCTGGGCTTATGTGTATGGTGTCATCGCAAACATAGGCGCAGGCGGCGACAGTTAGCCCGATTCCGGCGTAACACTGTAGGATCTAGTCGACGTCAACTCAGTACTGGTGGTTCCAGCAGAAGGCAACATGTGTGTGATGAGCTGGGTGAACGCTTTGCCAGCATTGACAGTGTCTGATAGTGGAAAGAGTTATGAGAAATATTTGAGGTGAAATATAATAGCAGGAGCTGTGAAATTGTATGAGATAAAATATAACACATGAACTTGTGGCTTCTTGCACTAAACTGAAAAATAAATAGACTGATTTGTTACATACTAACAGAAGTTGTAAGGAAGGACAAAGGATATGTACTTTGAAAGAAGAGGATTCTTATTAGCACATAATAAACTATCCAAAGTGCAAAGAATGATCCCACCAATGAACAATTCAGTAATTTGTGGGTCATAGAGTGGAATTCATGAAATGTATTGTAGAACCTTCTAGAAAGAAACATGTTTATAAAATACTCAAGCTCACACATGAAGGAAATGAACTTGGTAGAGAAATGAATTGCATTGAAGACTGCTGGGATTGCAGTTGTGTTTGATGGAGACAAAGGTTTGTAAAGTTTTCCATAAGAATCCTGTTAAGGTACTAGAATTTGCTAGTACTCAGTTAACACAGCTCACATTTCTTGAGGATTGTATGCATCAACTGGCTGTTAAGCATTGGAAGCAATACATTTACGTGTAGTTCTGTTTACTTTTTTCAGTGGCAATGAAATTAATATACTCAAATAAGATACTGCTGGATGTTCATGGATCTGTGCATCATAGTATAGTTCACATAAAAAATCCAACAAGATGCAACAGTATATCAATTTTTTTTTTATATTTATATGAAGCTCAACATGCTTCAGGCGACACACCGCCCATCATCAGGAGTCTAAAACTGCACTAGCAGCCTCCGGTTTTGCGTGTGTGGAAGGTTGCTGGACGTGCAGTTGCTGGACGCTGTCAGTGTCCAGCAACTGCAATGTCCAACAACCTTCCACGCATGCAAAACCAGAGGCTGCTAGTGCAGTTTTAGGCTCCTGATGATGGGCGGTGTGTCATCCAAAACATGTTGAGCTTCATACAAATAAAAAAAATTTGATATACAGTTGCATCTTGTTGGATTTTTTTATGTGAAATATACTGATTGTTAATGGTGGATGAGAAACATTTTCCTACAGAGCTTTTATAAAGCTGGATTAGTTAAGACCATAACACAGAGGCCTTTACACCTCAAGGAAGTTCGTTACTGTTTTCAGTTTAAGGGAAATAAATAAATAGAATTGTTTGATAAATGAAAACACATTTTATTTAGCACTTTCCAATGCTTGACCATGTAATGTATCAACACCTCAGTAAACATTTTTGAATGCTAGTTTTATTGAGTAGTGTGTGTTTTAAGGGCATGCAAGTGTGTGAACGTGTTGTTAAGTGGATCAACAAGAGTGTTTGGAAAGTGTTCCAATAGTTGTAAGTTGCCTAGGAAGGGGTGCTTTACTCTAAAACACAAAAAATTATTTTAAAATGTAACTCAAGTCTGTTTATCTACATGGATAAGTGTGATGAATTTCAACACTAATGAACTAAAAATATAATACTAATACTACTACTATTACTGTTACTACAACTACTAATAATAATATTAACATTAATAATAATAAAAATAATATTAATTGATAATGAAAGGGAATATATATGAACTTCTAGAAGCCAGTTATTTTGACTCCAACCAATCTGCTGGTGCATTATATCATACAAGTTGCAGACCATACCTGTACACAGAAAGTCAGAAAGAAAATGCACACTTCCAGTTATTTTCTCCCTTTTTCTAAGCGAGTGCATTACATGAGCGCATCTTGTTCTGTTAGTGGTGCTAAGTTCTAAGAAAGTCCCCATGCTGGGTCATTGTGAGGACAGAATCAAGTCCTAGGTTGGGCAGGAATTTGCAGTAACTTTAGCCGATACTAGAAATGTAAACATTTATGAAAAGCACAAGTGACTGTGTTTGATTTGGTGTGAGCTTGCAACTGCATATGCATCTACAGGTGTATCAATCATATGCAATCATATGCAGCTGGAAGACAGTGCAGATTTGTTGTGTGGCTGCAAGTATGAATCCTGCACTGATACGTAATGTTTGGCTGGGTCTATAGGAACGTCACTGTAACCCTGAAGTATGTATGATATTTATGCACATAAGTTATCAAATTATCACAGTAGTGATCATTTAATGGGTTTGATGAAGTACAATTTTGTGCAGGTTTGTTAGTTACACTGTTAAATTTTAATACACCTAACGAAGCTGAGCCACACTCTTGTAGAAAGCAATCAGGATGTGTACTGTGCAGCAGTGTCAATTGAACCTGCAAAGTATCACACCACTTGACAAAGTATGTATTCCTACCAGAGAATGTTTTTTTAAACAGGTCACCGGTGGCAGTGCGATCCTACATCCTTCCCATCACCTTTGATAATGACGTAACATATTGGTTTCAATTCTTTGGCATACACATTTAAGTCCCCATAGTAGTCCCTCATGAAGTATTGAAACATACTGAGTAATAGTATCATATTCATGAATTAGTGATTAAAATTATCAGGTATAATAGCATGCCTTTTAGGGGCATTTTTGATACAGTTCTTTACAACCATAACCATATTGATCAAACAGAATCAGCAGCATTCGCAACGTGCATTGCATGTGGGAATGCCACCGGTGTGCCATTGTTGAAGAATTTGGTAATGGCTAAGGCACGGGAGAATTTATTTTGTATTAGTTGATAGTCTAAGAATGTGGTTGGAACAACTGACTACTGTCTCTCCATGGGCTCTTATTTTATAGCTGTTTAGTTGAGAGTTTCTGGAGAAGGTTTCTTTATGCATGAATGCTTAGAGCATTCACAGGTAAAAACAGTTATGGTGCATGATTTTTGTTTTGTAACAAGGAAATATCAGGGCAAGAACAATGGAGGTTTGGAAAAGTTAAACAGTTGAATATGTAAGTGACATGCAGTCTGCAGATCACAACAGAAATTTATTTATGATACAATACACAATTCCAACATAATTTTTGTACATTCTATTTTGTAATTTTAATATATCCTTTCTCATTTCTTTCCTTAAGCAAAAATGCTGGTAGATAATAAAAGCACGCCTGTTAAAAATGTACTGTTTAAATACTTCAATGCACATTAACAATATGAATATGTAATGGCATTTACCATATGGAATAGGCCATCACATCTCTCTATTGTGAATTTATGTGGCAGCATTAAAATAGTGCCAAAAACAAACATAAAATCCAGCTGTAATATATTTTTGCAGTTTTATCAGCCAAAACAGTTGGTTCTTCAGTATGTAGTCTGAGAATATATTTAAGTAGTCTTCATGGGAAAGATTTAATTCTTTCTTGAAATACGTATGTAATGTGTTAATGTTCCTTATAATAGATGATGCCTTATGGTGCACATACAAGAAAATACATGTACTCGTGTTCTGCAGAGTAATTCTGCCATTATTTATATATTCAACTGCACTTCCCCAAAAATAAAATAATTACAATTATGATGTAAGAAATTAAAAATGTAGGTAGCCAAACATTAACAACCATGGTGTGTTGTCTTGTATGTGTCTTGTAGAGCAGCCAAAACAAGAAAAACAGAAAAACAAGCTTGTAATTTGTTTTGTATGTTGTATTTATTGGATTAAAAAATGCCAGAACTAAACCCTATACACTAAAAACGAGTGTTACTCTTCGTGAATCCAGTGTTATAGGTCATGTAGCAGGTGAAGTTCATTTCAAGTGGAGTTGATACTGTGACTTACAGACCTACATGTTCTTTCCACTAACCGACTTGGCAGGTAGCTGGCTGGCTGCTCTGATATTGTGTTTAGAACCTCTCTGTCCAAAATGGAAGTAGCTCTTAGTCTTTAATGTTATTAAATATGCTGTCTAAAAACTGATTATGTTTAATTGTGTACGTTTCTTCTGTTAAGTGATCACATGGTCATATGTGAATGTGTTGATGTCTGCTACCTGCCTGGAAGTAAATTCTCTGGGGGCAAAAGAATTAAAAAGCAGTATCAACTTTACTTTAGCTAGAGCACAATCACTGTTGTAAACAGCACTTATGAGAACTTTAGCAGTCCTTGTTCCTTATGAACCATTTACTGAAGAATTCTTTTGAATTTGCTTTAAACTCTCCTCTCACTTTCATTTCCATGGCACTTTCCAGCCCACACAGCTCTGTTCCTTTGTAGCACATTGATACCCCTCATTGTTACATAAATAAATCTGTAATAACCAAATAATTGTAATAATAAGGGCAAGACGGGTCGCTCAAAAAACAATGTAATATAGTAATTATTATATCAAATGCTCACAGCGACTGTAAATGAGTAAAGTGTCATTAATTTATCACATTATGCCAGATTTTATTTATAATTAAGTTAACTTCTTGTGTGAGACACGATTCAATCAGTGCTACATCATCATCACCAACATCACCATCACCACCACCACCACCACCACCACCACCACCAAAACCACCACCACAACCACTGTAGTAGTCATCTTCATAGTAGTAGCCATCATCATCTTTGTCTATTGTTTCGTTGTTTTCTTTTCAGCGGTTGGAGTTTACAGTTTGGTGCAAGATGCCGTATTGCTTCACAAAAATCTTAGAAGCATACAGGATCATAATATGAAACAGTTATGGACAGGATCACACGTATGTTTTGGAGAAAATTTAGTGTGATTTATAAAAGAACTTCTGATTAAAATCACTGCCAGATGACCACCAAATAAAGGGAAAGTTGTCTGTGTGCTTAAAGGGACAGCATATCATGAAGGTATATGGGGAAGTGGAGTTAGGTTTCACACATTCTTAACCATGGCACAAAATAAGAATGAGTGATCAGCTTAAACCCCCAGGATAGAGCTTTCAGTACGAATTCAGGAGGAGGCTGCATGGGCCCCATAGCAAGTCTGGATACTATGAAGAAGCAAAAAATTTCTAGGCTTGTTCAGAATCACACCATAATTTGTTGGTCATCTAGTCTTTAGCCCAGTCACTATAAGGACCACACTACACATAATAACCATGAATACTAAAATGTGGTGGTGAGAGTATCTTCAAATTTTGAAGACAACTCATTGTAACTGGTTTCTCTTGTTTAAATGGTCTTTTATTAACTCACTGTTTAGTAATACTATGTGCTATGAGTAAGACTGTCTGGAGTGACTTTTATTTTTCCCCTCAAATGTTTATAATTTCATTTAACAGTAAAATTTGTTTCACAACACATTTAACTTAACACAATTAATATATTACCTGACAATTTCAGGTTACTACAAGTGGAAAACAATCTTTATGGCTCCGTAACTAGTGCCAGTAGACCAATGTGGATAGATGACTGGGTTTTTTATTTAACAACTGTGAAAATTCAAAGCATATCACATTGTAAATTTGTTTCTCTTAATAACCAATGATAGCAGCAGTATGTGATGGTTAACTTAAAGTCAAGTAAATGTTAAGTGTGTGTGCATAGGAGCTTAATTTAGCATTAACATTCCTACAATGTCCACTACACTCATCTTGACACACACACACACACACACACATATAAATACACACACACACACACACACACACACACACATATATATGTGTGTGTGTGTGTGTGTTTGTGTAGGCTTATGGGAGGGTTTAAATCATTTACAGACTTTGAACTCTAACTGCAACTGTGTCATCATTTTAACGAAGTGTACAATTACTGGTTTACGTTGAGGAAGGACTTGTACTCAAAAACATACTTCTCATGTTATATCATCTTAGTTGTCTTCTGAATTTTGTACAATGATTCATGATTTTCCAACTTCTCATACTGCTGGAATAGCAAAATGAATGATTGCCACATAATCATGTCTTTGTGCCAGATGTTTGTGTTTCACAGAAGGAATTTTCCTAACGTTTATAATTATACTCATGTGTTGTGTACTGACTTGTGAAGTAGATATGAAAGAATTGTTTTTATTTATGTCAAAGTGCAAGTAGAGAAGATAAATCTTAAATGCAATGAGATGATTATGATGATGGTGAGGATGATGATGATGATGATGATGATGATGATGATGATGATGATGATGATGATGATGATGATGACATTGATGATTATGATGATAAAAATAAAATTTAAATTTAAAATAAAAAAAGTCTATATTTAAAAATAACTCCACAAAACTTGATCTCACACATGTACTAGCAGTATTTAGGAATTAATATACAGACTAAACAAATAACAGAACAAACATGCATACAAGAAACGTCCTGTTAATTGCTTGGTACTTTTACTAACCTTAAACTTTAACATTCATTTACCTTGCACTATTAAATTCCTGGATTGCACAGCACATTTAATATCTCCAGTACAGATAAATTCTTTAACTTCCGTGTACACCAAAATAACATGAGAATTATAGCCTCAAACCCATCATGGACCTTTGTATGGGCTGTAACTTAAAGATAAATACTAATTTTCCAACAGGTCTTTAATAACCAACTAAAACACAAAATGTTCATTGGAAATAATTTTAAAATATGGTTTGTCTTTTATATAACGTACGTGTCCTCACTGAAGTATAAAATATTCTAACATAATAACATCATTAATATAAAAAATCTGTTCAGCAGGTCCAACTGTTGAAAAATATATAATCACATGAAACACAGGCTGTATAAAACATACGTACTTTTCTAAAATTATGATGAAATTGTATGAAGATCCATTTAAGTTCCAACTTTTATATTATATTTTACATGTATATGACTTGGTATATCTGGTTAAGGTTAGGGACCAATGGTTGTCTCTTGCAAACAGTTAAACTTCATGATTCAAAAAAGGTAGGGAACCTCATGACTGGCTGGGGAGCTGTCAGCTTCTGAATGAGGACATTGCACTTCACAGAAAGTTAATTCATGTACAAGATTTTTCTAATTGGTCACACCACCCCCAAAAATATTTATATCTATTGGCTTTCAACAGGTTCTTTTCCATTAGTTTAATTTTAACCACTTTAATTATTGATTATACAGCTAAACAGCACCATAGGTGTAAACCGTTTCTAGTCATAGGAAGCTGAAAATATAGGACACATATTGACAGTGCAGGTATCACACTTCACAGGGACACAAATTCTTTTATTTTTTTCACATCAAAATGTGTTGCAAGTGAAAATTACAACCTTTAATGAGATCTGTATTTTATGTTACCAATTTTGTGTATGATTAGTTACTTACTTAAAATGTGATGAAGTTTTATATGAGTTTCACCTAAAGTGAATATTATACTGAACTGGTATGGGCCACTATTTCTAAAGTAGATCATATATACCATACCTTATTGAAATTTGTTGAATAGTTTCAAAGAGTAAACTTGCTAACAGACTAACAAACATAACCTAATATTTATTAATTTCTTGCGCGTGATACATGCAACATGTTAAGAGAATACTATTAATCTAGGTTTGTTATGAACATACTAAATAACTTACAATTCTGACTGTGAAACACCTTATAAGACAAACCTTCACCTGTACAGTTTTTGAGACTTTTTCTCTGGTGTTATTAAGCAACTAACAAAGGCTGACAGACATAAATCTGTGTTCTGATTTTCATTCATATTTGTTAAAGATGAAAGTGAAAGTAAGGGGTCTCTGTGCAGGCTATGAAGACATATGGAGGGTCTTGGAGGTGTATAGCTGCACTCATTCTTAACCTCAGCATAAGACGGAGGCAAGTGATCAGTTTCAAGCCCTGATCACTCTACTCATGGGGTAAAAGCCCCAGTACACACTGAACGGGAGGCTTGTTTGCCTTTGAATTGTCATGGATCCTTTGGAGGAGGTAAAACTCATCCTCCTGCTGGGAATGGAACCAAAATTCCTCAGTCATCTAACCCATAGCCTAGTCAGTAATGTAAGGTAGATAAGAGATGAAACTGCCTGTATGACCCTGGCTACCACATTCTGGTTTGTTAGGATTGTATGGGGATAATGTTTTCTTTTCTTAGAACTCCTTACTGCTGTTCAACCTTCTATCTCTTTGTCCCTAAATTCCAGATACATGTACATCATGCCTTGGGAAATCATTGCTACTTCAAAACTTTAAGCTTCTTGCAGGAAATAATACCATCTTAGTGAATATGCAAACCTATGAGGTGATAACAACAGTAACACCTTTCGGTACAGAGTCTTAGGTTTTGTATGATAACAGATATTTGAGAAATATGCATCTTTTTTTGGCACTTTTTCAGTAAAAATGAAAATAACTACACTGTGACAAGACAGGACAGAAGCAATGCATCTTTTGCTTCTCTGTCCTCTATTAGTAAGGAGGGGGCGTTTCAAATGTTCCCTGGGTGCTGTAAACGTAATTACAGAATGGTATATTAGGACTATATGATCATATAACTTACATTTTGTATATAGGCCTTCTCCTGTTACTCAATGCAAACCAGTGAAAAGTGTGGGCTTCTTACTAACACTTGAATTGTTAAAGATACTACAGTAAATATTGAGGTGGCTGAGTGTCAAATGAGTCGTAGAAATCCTGAGAGAGTTATTCAAGCCTGTGTCATCTCAGATGACTCAGCTGAGATTTGAAGCGACTGACTCTTGAATTTATCTCGGCAAGTCGGATAATTTATAGCTAAATTAACCTACATCCAGGCATGAAACTTATGTCGCAGATGGTCACGATGAATGAAAATAAAAGGTAGGAGCTTTGGTAACAAAAGAATCGGGAGAAAAAGAACACCAAGACCATGAAAAGATAAATCGAACCCTGTATCTCTTCGAGAAACAAGAATATTGATCAGATAGGTTCTTATATTTCAGGGCATGTAAGAGAAACCATGGAACAAGCGAACGGCACGTACAGTAGGCCTACAATATGGAAGTGTCTCGTTTCACACCGTTGTCTAGGTGTTAACGGCGTGCTTTTTAATGGTTAAGCTTATTTTCTCAAAATGAAATCCAGCCGGAACCTACAGAGAAGAGAAGAGGCTTATTTGTACAGTATATTTAACTTACCTGCCTGTCAGCAGCTTTCCTACCTCAAGTTCGCCAAAAGAGAAGACTTTGTTCCCAAGGCCACTGATATCAGATCCGTGGTCTCCATTCTTCTTGTGACCGAATGCACTGAAACTCAGAATGGCAAAATACTGCTAAAGCCGCGTGTAGGAACAGGCCTGGCGAGGGACCAGTTCTTCGTCTAAGGACCCCTGCAAAATAATTTTAAAGAGAATGAGAGACACATAACATGAAACGTCGCGTGCTGCATGGCCCTGTACGCGCCTTTGAAGTAAACGACTGCTGCAGTAACTAATCGAGGATGGTGACAGACACATAGAACTCGGAGGTTCGAGAGCATATCGGAGGCTAAGTACAACGTGCAGCCGCGTCGCACGTCACATCAATTTCTGATTACGCAAACTGAAACTATCTGTGATATGATGAAGAAGAACTTCACGTTCACATGGCTGATTGACCGAGATGACTAGTTTCGAACCACGGCAGGGACAAGAGATTTTCTTTTTCCAAAACAGTCCAGACCGGCTCTGACGCCCACCCTGTCTTCTATTCAATGGGTGCCGGTGCTCATTCAACTCGGGTAAAGCGGCCGGAGCGTGAAGTTGACCGCTCACCTCTACCTAGTGCCGAGGATAATAATGAGTGGATCTATAACCCTGGTCCCTTTATGTCTTCATGGTGTGGACAGGGACAATTTTAACTTTCACCTTAACGAATTTCGGGAAGTAAGGTCATAAACACTTTGGTGGTAAATTTCCTGGAGGAAAGGACTTTGGAGAAGAGAGCTTAGAAACAGGCTGTGTCTATTGTAGTTCAGATTGCTTAGTCTGCATACGGCCCAACGTTAAGCTGTGTCTTCTCTGCGGTACATGAATGCACATAAGCCGTGCAGCTTAGTGTAATGGGAACGCTGTAAATTTGTATTCGTGGAAATGCCCGTTTCGAGTCTTGGCCGGACACCAACTCTCCTTACCGAGTTTTCATGGTTTCACTCAGTTCATTATGGCAGCTGTCAGGATAGTACCTTATTTTGCAACGGCGGTTTTCTTCAGAATATTACTCTCCAGTTCAACTGTCATCAATCAATCTTCCACTCGACACCTACATAGTCTGCGATATTGGTACTGTTGTACCAACAGTACAGTACCGCCAGAATGAAAGAACACAAATCAAATACTGCAGTTCAGGACTTCAATTCGTCGAGGATAGGGCAACGAAATGAAGGACAATTTGACGTGTTTCATTATTCTGTCCAAACGAATTTCCGGAAGGCCTCTTCGAACAGATCATAATAACCTCCTTCAAAATCCTTACATGCTTTTCGTCTGTAGGAACCATCACGTGAAAGATCGTCATTCAGTAACTAAAGCGTCGTTAAAACAGCAGTATCAGTAAACAAATGTGGTGGCGGTGGTGATGATGATGATGATGATGATGATGTAATAAACCTGTGGCATGTAAAGGAACAGTACTCAAAATAATCGCAGTACATTATTAGTCGTTCTACGCTGATTTGTTTTTAGAAACTTTTTTTTTTTGTAGCTGATCTTGTACCAGTCTGTCACCGCTGACGCTACGTGTTTACAGCGCTGCAGATTTATTGTCTTTATGACCTACTTTACTTTAGTAATAATCCTTTCCTTTTTTATACCACATCTTATATAATCATCTCATATTTACCTGTCAGAAACAGTGGGAGGGTTTGTAGTAATTGCAGACACCCTTAATGTGAATATAATTTTATATTTAACGTCAGAACGAATTATTTTTATTACGTCTTGTAACTCTACTAATAAGAAATTTTTTTTAAAGGGAATGGATGCTAAGATGCATTTATTTAATTCGTTGAAAAGGCTAATTACTGAATTACGTTTTTAGAATTCTGAAAATCAGTGTAGCCCCTACCATCCTCGAAAATCAGTTTACGAGCTCACGGTTTGTCCGCTACTTCCAAGATTAATTTAACATTCACAGATTCTCGTGAAACTATGAACCGAATGCCGAAGAGGGTATGTTAATGACCTGTTTTCAATACACATATGTCCGTCCTGCTATCCTTTATGATGGAAATGAAATTCAATATAGTCAATATAGTTGCTCGTATAGAAACTGGAAAACATCAGTATGGCTACGGTTCTTAACATTCCGATTGGATGAATGATTGGAACTTAATTGGTGTAATAAACACTTGACGGTGACGTGTTTAAAAAATGTGCCTAGAAGTGCAGGGTGAACTTACAAAATCATTAGTTATAACATTCTTAAAAATGTGAATGGATTAATTCACGAAAATTATACTCCCTGCCTTTTCAGTGATTCGTTTTAGACAAGTCAAGGAGGCAATGTCACACGAAAGTTGATGTTATGGAATATCGTATGGAGAAATCATTGACCGTAGAAGCTATGCAGTCGTCAACGATTGTAAATTTCGTGACTTTAGGTTCGACAGGTTGGTACACAGGATCAGTCAAAATGTCGTGTCGTCAGAGCGCGATTTTGTTGTGTTGTGTGCAAAAGTGTATTTTCTGGTGTGTTTCGTATGGTTTACCAACAATAGCAGAGTGAAGTTTGTGCTCCGTTTATTGAAGCAGATATCAGCGAAAACTTGGGAGGTACGTGATAATTAGTGCTAACTATTTCAGTATTCCTTGTGTGTGTAGATCATGGACCGGCAAACAAGTGCAGCCAACGGGATATAAAGACGTATCATGTGTCGGTTATGCTATGACGTAAGAGCACGGAGTAGGTTCCATCATCACCTATGTTTACTTTCTAATGCTCGATTTCGGAATTTATTGTGAAAAGAGTATCTTTTATTGTACCATTTACTCGGTTATACGAAAGTACTTTTACTCTATTAATAACAGGAAGGTGTTGCTTTCGTTGTTATACTCTTACATGTATTGAGTTACGCTGTTCGTAATACGTTGTTCATTACGACGAATGTGTATGTTTTCAACTCTGTTTTAGAAAACTCAGTAATATGGATTCGTGAGAAGAATGTACGGTGATACTAAACGTACGGGTAGCTAGGTGTATTACGTGCAGAGGTCAGTTGAAAAGCATTATATCTAGGCCTATTTATTTTTTGTAGTATGTACTTTAGGCCACTCTTTCCTACAAGGTATCTTTCACCAGGTTTAACTTGTATGTGAACTGTCTCAGCTCAATTGGCGCCTTGTTCCGATAAGTAAGATTAAGTTATATCTGGTTATGATTTTCAAATTGGAAAGGGTTTGAGAGAAAGCTCTGTTACGTCAATCTCAAACGTAACCTCCAAGTTCTGTTTACTTAATGTGATTTATTTCACCTCCCACTTTTCTTTGGCGTGGAGCCTACGTAATTATAAACAACGTTCCGGTAGTTTTCTCTGTACGGGTCGTCAGGCGATTCGTTTTCAGTAGCAGTTAAGTTGCACGTACTGTACAATGTCCATGAGGTTACAGTTTCGATCCCTGTCACTTTCATGAAGATTCATAATGAAAATACGCAAAAATAAGTGGTTATTTGATGACGTAATATATACCTGTCATTCATTTTCAATCTGACTTTCCTGTTAGATATTTTCGTAATTTTCAGCGATACCTTAACTCAAGGGTACCAAAATGTTCCAAAAATATAGGAGCCACCACAGAATTCTAGGTGCTGGAATGGTGACATGAAGCAAGTCCACCCTGAGAACCTACAAGTATTAGGCGCTACCGTACAAAATTTAGTCTCCGTGGCAGCCAGATGCCTGAGATTTAAGCGCCCCTGGGCAGTATAACTGTTTCCTCTCACATCCATCCAGTATCCTCAGGCATAATAATTATATCATACCAAATCATCTTCTGATAAGTCGCCATAAAATAACTGAAATGTCAACTTAAAAAAAAATCTCTTTCAAAAGACATTTTGATCTTTCGGAAATTTTTAGCTAATTTGTAATGATGGAAACATTATAGCGGCTCCTTCGTACTAGAACAAAATAACAGACCTGGGTGTGGTGTAGATCCGTTTACTTCATTGGTGTCTTCTGGTCTGGTGTTTCTTTTGTTTGCAGCCTCTCCTAGAACATAATATCTTTTATTAGATTGTCGTCAAAGAGTTGTTTAACAAGGTGTTTACAAGAAATTTCGTATCTTTCTACAATACTCTTTCCCCTATCAGGCTGTTACTTGCCACTTAATGAAGTCTCATGCAGGTTGGAGCGATGTTCAAAGGGCTGTCTTGTGTTGTAATGCCTTTGCTGTGCTGGGAAATAACGGAATATATGTTGTCCAAATTTCAGTAACCTCTCACAAATGAGAAGCAAATGATGACCCTAGCAAAAGTGACCTTAAGAGTTTTAAACTAGAGTAAGTAAATTGAATAAACACGTAAGGGCATGTACGTGCTGCACCCTACCGGAGATTGCTGCAAATGTTAGTTCTTGATTTTAACTCGTGACGATGGTAATGTTCCCGTTTGAAAATTTGGTCTGTGAGAAGGTCGGTTTCCGAATTTTTCCACTTTTGAGATCTTGAAACCATTGGGTAGAGGTGATATTATCATTGGTGAGGTAAGTGGTACCAGTTTCTTTATTTGTACAGTACGAGAGCGAATGAAGCGGACATGCAGAATCGCTAGTGGTCTTGTAATTTCACTACCAACAACAACCTCAATTCTGCGTCTCTTTTAGCGATGGCTGGCTTCTGAATATGACCGTGATCAGGATTTTTCAATGTATAGCTCGTATGAGGCCCATAAAATATAACTAATAAACTTCTTGTCGAAACTTAGTGAGGTGCCTCAAAATGCACTGTGCTAGTCAGTTTCCATCACTCTCGCGAGATTATCTCTCAACTTCTTCAAGAATTCAGAAAATCTGACCAACAAGGGACATATCGCAGGGGCGGTAGTACTGCTGTAACAACTTAAACTTACAAACATAACTCAGTGGTAAACTCTGAAAAGAACACAAACAAGGGCTGTGGCAAGAAAACAAGAATTATGCCCTCTCATTAAGGCAGACCTCAAGAAAAATAAGAGCCCGAAAACACTGGTAATTTCTGATAGCGAAGAGGATTCAGACTTCGGTAGACTTTGGGTGCATTCTGAGAGTTTCTATGGAAACGCTGACGAAGATGCTGATGCCTTTTTCTGCATCTGTCTTCACTTCCAAATTCAGCATGGGGCTGCAGTGTTTCTAGTGCTACTGCTGGGACCTCGAAAGTTGTGGGGCTCAAGCTCCGTAGTTCCTGTGCCGATCATGTATAACTTATAATAATGAGAGACTATGGTATTGTGATTTCTCGGATGTCGTTGGAACAGTGTGACTATCTCATAATAATACGGCTCTGATATATTCGGATTTTCCAGGACAGATATCTGAGTTCTTTGACTTTTTATTAAAATACGTTTTAATTAAGTTTTATTCATTTGGTATTTTCATTTCATTTTAGTCAAAAGTGAAGGAAATTTTGAATCAATGCTGTCTTGTAATACCAAAATATATAATTTTATTTCGTAGTAGTTTCACAATTAAGAACACTCGTGTATTACGTGTCTTATCCAACTGTACACACATAAGTCAGTTAACCCTTTAAACCCTGAATTAAATCCCGTCTGCTGTTTGCTGGCATTATTAGCTCACCATTTTCTCCACGTTAGCAGGATAAGGGTTAAATCATTAACCCTTAGGCTACTAATGTCATATATATATA
>Ga0268261_10001179_pt1 | contig 17580 bp, 9 predicted proteins | sample TergutNc150P1_FD_190353 | JGI IMG/M metagenome (GOLD analysis project Ga0268261, IMG submission 190353) | Nasutitermes corniger P1 segment gut microbial community from laboratory colony in Florida, USA - Nc150 P1 (SPAdes) (version 2) | ecosystem: Host-associated > Arthropoda: Insects > Digestive...
ATAATCAATTCAAAATTGGCGTCATCGTGCTCATGTTGATTTCGGCATCGCTCACGGCTGCTGCTATTACGCTGCCGTTATATGTGCAACAAGTGCGGGGTTTATCGGCCACCATTTCCGGTATGGTGATGATGCCCGGCGCCATTTTGGGTGCAATTACCGGCTTATTTGCTGGGCGCTTAGCTGACCGGCTGGGCACTAGACCATTAGCACTAACCGGCATTACTTTGGTGATTATTGGCAGTGCTGGCATGATTTTATGGGGCATGGCTACCCCAGTAGTTGTTTTGGTGATTATTTATTGCGTGCGCTACATCGGGCTAATGCTAACGAATCCGCCCATGAATTTATGGTCAATTTCCACCTTGTCTGACCAATCCCTTAATCATGGTAATGCGGTCTCAAATACCATGCGCCAAGTGGCCAGCACCTTTGGCACCGCTTTAATGGTTACCTTAATGACGTTTGTTACCACATCATCGTTATTAGCCACGCGCGTTACCGATAATCAAACTGGGGCGCAATTAGCCGGTATCCATGCCACGTTCTACTTGAGCACTATCATCGGCATCGTCGCACTATTGCTAATCATCAAATACGTAAAGCGCACCCCACCCTACAAAGTAGAAGACCTAAACCTAGAAGAAATGAACCTAGAAGGCGAACTCACCGAAGTCTAAACAGACCGAATTTTAAAATTCGAGTGTGGTTGCGCTCTAATGCTAGGCCGAGCAAGAGCGGAGTGGGCATACGGCCCATGAGCGGCGGCGAGAACGACGCAGTAGGGTGCAAACAGACCGAATTTTTACTCATCTGGGACGCTACGGGCGGTGTGGGCACCAATTAGGCCCGCGTGGACCAGTTCTTGATGGGAGGCATCAAGCAAAGCGCGCATCACATCGAACTGGGCGCCTGGCCGCACGCGGCCATGCACGGTGAAATAGTAGTAGCCGTCGGTAATGCGATCCACGCCGCGCACGGAAGGCGTTTCTAGCAACATCGGGGCAAAATCGGAATTGGCTACTACATCGTCGATGGCGCGGCCCAAAGCTGAGCGCACGGCATCGCGGTCGGAACCCACGGGCACGCGCACTTCAGCTACGGCGCGGGACCATTGTTGAGAGCGGTTACCGGCGCGCAAAATCTCACCGTTGCGCACGTGCCACAGCGTGCCATCAAACGCGCGCACGTGGGTCAGGCGTAAGTCCATTTTTTCAACTTTGCCTGTCACGCCCGCGCCCAAGTCAACAATGTCACCCACGCCAAATTGGTCTTCAATCAAAATGAAAATGCCCGATAAAAAGTCGCGCACCAAAGATTGCGCGCCAAAACCAATGGCCACACCCAAAACTCCAGCCGAGGCCAACACCGGAGCCACAATCTCGGTAGCCCCAACGGTGGCTAAAATCATCAGCGCCATGATGATGCCCACAATTATGTTGGCAGCGGAGCGCAAAACCGAACCAACGGTGCGGGCACGCTGGGCGCGGCGGGCTTGATCTTCCGGGCGCATATCGGAGTTGTGTAAACCCACGGCCCCAGCCACGGAGCTAAACGCCCCGCCATCGTCGAAAATGGAACGGCGGCGCGGCTTGATCCGGGCAATCACCTGGGTGTCAACGCCAGCAGCGGCAGCAGCCACATGGGCCCCATTTACGTCATCGAACTGCTCATCTAGCGCATCGGCATAAGCGCGGTAATACCCGGTAGCAATCCGCTCCGTCAGCACCGTGATCAGGCGCCGCAGCAGCGCCAATACCAGCAAACCACCAGCCAAAATGCCCAGCACATGCAGCGGCCAAGTGATAAACCACTCCCAGTTAATCAGGCCGGTGGGGTCGGTAAAGTGAAGCTCCCGGAACAGGTTACTCCAGTCAAACGTCGGCACCATACTCCATACCGTACACTCCCAGGCAATCAGCCGGTGCCGGGGCCGTAAATGTGGCATGATTCACGGGGTGAGTGCGCTGTCTGCTGAACTGGTGGAGTTGGCAAATGCCAATGGGGTCAAAACCGACTATTTCGGGTTTGATGGCAATTTGCATGAGGTGTCGCCGGACACTTTAGTGGCAGTGCTGGACGCGTTAGGCGTGCCCGCTGACGATGATGAGCAGATCAGCCAATCCCTAAACCAGGCGCGCAATGCCGAGTGGCGCAACTTTTTACCGCCCACTGTAGTGGTGCGCCAAGGCGATGATGCCACCATTCCGGTTCACGTGAACGATGGCGCCAGCATCAACATTTGGGTGGAATTGTTTGGGGCCGAAACCCCGCCGCCGCCGCGTTCGCAACGCGAACACCGCACGTTGAACCAACTCGATTACTATTATGAGCCGCGCGAGTTTGATGGCCGCCGGGTAGGCCGGGCCACCTTTGCCATCCCGTCCGATTTGCCGCTGGGCTATCACAAAATCCACGCTGAAACCGCAGGCAACTCGGCTACCAGCACCTTGGTAGTTACTCCACGCCGCTTGGTATTGCCGCCCGTGGTGGAGGCGCATCAGGTTTGGGGCTTGATGACGCAGCTTTATTCCATGCGCTCGCGGGCTAGCTGGGGCATTGGCGATCTAGCTGACCTGGCAGACGTGGCTTATGTGATGGCGCGGCGCGGCGGGGCGGACTTTGTGGCCGTCAACCCCTTAGGTGCGGCCGAACCAGTTGGCCCGATGACGCCATCACCCTACTTGCCCAGCTCACGGCGTTTTTTGAACCCGATGTACATCCGCGTGGAAGACATCCCCGAAACTGCTTACCTGCCCGCCAAAGAGCGGGCCAAGGTGGATGAATTAGCTGCGCCTGCCCGCACGCTGAACACTACCGACCAGTTAATTGACCGCGATTCCGTTTGGAAAGCCAAACGCCAAGCCCTGGAAGTGGTTTACCGTGGTGCACGCCGCGCTGGGCGCCAAGCCGCATTTGAACAGTTTGTGGCGGAACAAGGCGCCGGTTTGCGCGATTTTGCGACCTGGTGCGCCATCTATGAACATCTGCTTGATTCCCAACCAGCCACCGGGGCCGAACATGTGGCCGGGGAGTTCCCCACCGAGTTGGCCGACCCGGCTTCGTCTGCGGTAGCGGCCTTGCGCGATAAGTTACATGACCGGGTTGAGTTTTACAGTTGGCTGCAATGGGTAGCTGATGAGCAAAAGGCCACTGCGCAGCGCGTGGCTAAAGAGGCCGGCATGAAGATCGGCATCATGCATGATTTGGCTGTGGGGGTACACCCCACCGGCGCCGACGCCTGGGCCAATGCCAAGTACATGGCGCACCAAGTTTCCGTGGGTGCCCCGCCCGACATGTACAACCAGCAAGGCCAAAACTGGTCGCAGCCGCCGTGGAACCCCCGTGCGCTGGAGCAAGTAGGCTACTTGCCTTACCGCGAAATGCTGCGCACCGTATTCCGCTCTGCCGGGGCCGTGCGGGTGGACCACATTTTGGGCTTGTTCCGGTTGTGGTGGATACCCGCTGGTCATAGCGCCGCCGATGGAGCCTACGTCAGCTACAACCATGATGCCCTGATTGGCATCATGTGCCTGGAAGCCTACCGGGCCGGTGCCATATTGGTGGGCGAAGACTTGGGCACTTTTGAAACTTGGGTGCGTGACTACTTGGCCGACCGGGGCGTGCTGGGCACCTCAGTTGAGTGGTTTGAGCTGGGTGAAGATGGCAACCCGTTGCCGCCTGAGCGTTACCGCCACTTGACCATGGCGTCGGTGGGCACGCATGATTTGCCGCCCACGGCAGGGTACTTAGCCGGTGAGCATGTGGATTTGCGTGAATCACTAGACCTGCTGACCGAGCCGGTTGAGGTGGTGCGCGCTGCCGCTCAAGAGGAACGCGACAAGTTTGTGCGTGCCTTGCGGGCGCGCGGTTTGGTGGGCGAAAACCCATCGGAACGCGAAATTGTGGAAGCTATGCACAAGTACTTGCGCCTGACTCCGGCCGCTTTGCTGGGCGTGCAGTTAGTTGATGCCGTGGGTGAACGCCGTGCCCAGAACCAGCCGGGCACTGACCAGGAATACCCCAACTGGCGGGTGCCTTTGGCTGATGCCTCGGGCAAGCCCATCCTGATCGAAGACTTATCCGACTCCCAGCGCCTGCTATCCCTGATCGCAGCCCTAAACACCCCGATGGCGCACCACAACTAACTAGTAGTCAATCTCTGGCAGAAAACGAGTAGTATAATATACTGCTAGGTGCGTTGTACCTCTGCGAGGGTGGAATAATCCCCAGGAGAAAGCGGTGGACGACGCACCTTTTGCCTGTTTACTCTTCGGTGGCGGGTGGGCCAGCGGATATGGTCAGGGTTACGGTGTCACCGCGATGCACGATGGAGCCGTTGAGCGGGAATTGCGCCATAACTGAGCCTTCGGCAATGGTGTCGCTCGGTTGGGCCGGGGCGAACGTGACGATGAGGCCCAGCGCGTGCAGGGCCTGCACGGCATCATCTTGGGGCAAACCCACATGCTGGGGCAAAGTGATAGGGCTGGGGCCAGCAGAAACTGTCAAAGTAACCAGTTCCGAGTGCGGAATCTCGGCGCCCTCCAGTTCGGACATGGCAATTACGCGACCCAACGGCACGATGTCGGAATAGGCGCGGGTGGCGGGGGCAAAGCGCACACCCGCTGCGCGCAGCAGCGTTTCAGCCTCAGGTTGATGAGCGCCCAGCACACCATCGGGCACGGTAACTAGGCGCACCCCGCTGGAAACGGTGAGCTGCACGGTCTCACCTCGGCGCACCTGGGTGCCGGGCGGCGGCGCGATGGCTAGCACATGGCCGTAAGGCACCTCATCGGAATAATGCTGCACCGTTTCAGTTGCCAGATGGCGGTCCGCTAAGTACGTGGTGGCGGGCGCCTGATCCATGCCTACCAAGGTGATGGGCAGGGTGACAAACGCGCCGGGGCCATCGTTAAACCACCACCAGATGCCGGTGGCCACGCCGCCTGTCAACAGCAGCGAGCAAATGGCGATAATGGTGGCGGTTTGGCGGCGGTGCGGGTTTTTGGATCGTAAAGCATTTTTAGGTGGGCCAGCATTTTTAGGCGCGGTCGATTTTTTGCCGGTGGCGGTTGTAGGTTGAGCAGCGTTTGGGTTCGTTTCGTCTGGCTCGGGGGCCGCCACCACTTCGGTAAAAGGCGTGGTCACCACTGGCAATTTGGTGGCGCCATCGGGCAGCCAAAAAGGCTCGCGGACTGTGTCAATTGGCCCGGTTACAGGATCGAGGTAAGTAGGGCTGACGATGGGGATGCCCTCGGGTGGGGTAAATGCCGAGGTGGGGATCTCATCTAAATGTACGTTTTCCAGCGGTTGCGCGGTTACCGGGTCTAACTCATCACGGTCAGTGGCCGGGACGGGGGCATGGGCAGGCAGGGCCGCGATTTCATCTAGCTCGGCAGCCAGCTCTTCAGAGTCCAGGTCGATGCCAGCGCCCAACTCTGGAATTTCACCAGTATCAGGCTCTTCATAATCTTCTGGCGGAGCCGCGCGGCGCCCCAATAAATGCGGATGATTATCTTGAATTAATTCCCGCACCTTACGCCATTCCGTTAACGCATGGTCGCCATCAATAGGGCGATTACGCGGGTCACGGGCAGTAAAACGTTCAATTAACTCATTTAGTTCTTCCGGCAACCAAGGCACTAATTGACTAGCTGGCGGTACATCTTGGTGTACTTGTTGGAAAGCCATTTGAATTGGCGTGCTGGCGTCATGTGGTAAACGCCCAGTAAGAATTTCATAACCCATAATACCAATGGCATAAACATCAGTACGGGGGTCACAAATACCTGCCGCGATAACCTCCGGCGCTAAATAAGCCATCGTTCCTAAAATAGTGCCAGTGGTGGTGCTGGTGACTTCGGTAATAGCGCGGGCTAAACCAAAATCGGTAATCTTAATTAGGCCATTATCATCAATCAAAATATTTTCGGGCTTAATGTCCCGGTGAATTAAGCCTTTGCGGTGCGCTGCCGCCACTGCCGACAAAACTTGTTCCAAAACCGCCAAGCTTTTACCTAAAGGCAAGGTGCCAAAAGCCTTGAGTTCTTTTCGCAAATTAGTGCCAGGCACATATTCTTCGACGATGTAGCTGATATCGCCATCTAAGCCTTGGTCAAAAACTGCCACGGTGCCGGGGTGGGTCAGGCGGGCAGCGGCCCGGCCTTCACGGCGGAACCTAGATACGAAAGCCGCCCCGTCTACGCCTTGTGCCAGGTGTTGATGCATCACCTTGACGGCCACATCGCGGCCTAAGCGTTTGTCATTAGCGATGTAAACCGTGGCCATGCCACCGCGCGCAATGCGCGATTTGATCTCATAGCGGCCATCAATGGTGCGCCCCACTAGGGGGTCAGGTGTTGTGGCCACGAGGTTATCCTAATGCACGTAACCTGTCATTCTGCGCAGGGTCGCAGAATCCCGCACCCGTTACTCTGCGCGCAGTGGCAGAATCTAGGGATGCTTACGCTTTTGCTAATTCTTCATCGGCAAAAGCCCCGGAGAATTGTGAATTGTAAAGCCGCGCATAAGCGCCATCTTTCGCAATCAAAGTTTCATGGTCGCCTTGTTCCACAATGTCGCCTTGCTCCATCACTAGAATCAAATCGGCATCACGAATAGTGGAAAGCCGGTGTGCAATAACAAACGCGGTGCGCCCATGCCGTAATTTAGCCATCGCACTTTGCAACAACTTTTCGGTGCGGGTATCTACCGATGAGGTAGCTTCATCGAGAATTAGAATTTGCGGGTCAGATAAGAAAGCGCGCGCGATGGTAATAAGCTGACGCTCACCAGCCGAAAGGTTAGCGGCATCTTCTTCCAAAACAGTTTGATAACCATCTGGCAAAGAGTGGACAAACCTATCCACATAAGTCGCTTTGGCGGCGGCAATAACCTCAGCATCGGTGGCATCTTGGCGGCCATAACGGATGTTTTCCATAATGGTGCCCGCAAATAGCCAGGTATCTTGCAATACCATGCCAGTTTTATCCCGCAATTCACCCCTGGTTAAGTCGGAAGTATTTACCCCATCAATTAGGATGGCGCCGCCGTCAAGTTCATAAAAACGCATTAGCAGGTTTACTAATGTGGTTTTACCAGCGCCGGTAGGGCCGACGATGGCGACAGTTTGGCCGGGGTGAACTTGGAAGCTCAAATCCTCAATCAACGGTTTTTCTGGTTCGTAGGCGAATTTCACATTTTGGAATGCGATGTTGCCTTCGTTGTTGCCCTTGGCGGGTGGGTTCACAGGAGTGGGTGCCGCACCTATGGTTTCGACAGGCTCAACCGCCGGTACGGTTGCAGCATCGGGCGTTTGTTCATCAGCATCTAGTAGCTCAAATACGCGCTCAGCCGAGGCGGTACCGGATTGCACAGTGGCAATCATGGAGCCGAGTTGCGCCATCGGGTCCATCGACATTTGGGTATATTGCATAAAGGCTTGCAAGCCACCCAAAGTCATGGCTCCATTAGCTACTGACAAACCGCCAGCAATAGCAATGGCGATAAACTGCAAATTGCCCACAATAAACATGGCGGGCATCATAATGCCGCTCAAGAATTGGGCTTTGAAACTTGCGTCATAAAGGTCAGCATTATCTTTAGCAAAGTTATTTTGGAAATCTTGGCGGCGGCCAAAGGTTTTTACTAAGGCATGCCCAGAAAAGCTTTCTTCTACCCGGGCATTGAGCCGCCCAACTTTACGCCATTGCACCCCAAAGGCTTTTTGCGACTTAGGGCCAATTACCCCAAAAACCACACCCATAATGGGCAGCACAATTAGGGCTAGCAAAGCTAGACGCCAACTCATGTGGAACATCATCGCAATTACGCCCACCAGGGTGAGGACCGCAGTAATTACCCCGGAAATTGATTGCTGCATGGTGGAAGTGATGTTTTCAATGTCATTAGTAACCCGGCTAATCAAATCACCACGGGGTGTTTGGTCAAAATACGCTAACGGCAACCGGTTGATTTTGGCCTCAACGTTTTCCCGCAGGCGCCACATCGCTTTAACCATAATAATGTTGATAATAAAACCTTGCGCCCAACTTAATAAGGCAGCAATAGCATAAATGCCCAACAACATAAGTAATGTATTACGCAGCGCAGTAAAATCAATGCCCACGCCCGGGGTCAGGTTAGGCATGGCTGCTACCATGTCAGCTAGGCGCTCTTGCCCGGCCGCGCGCAGGCCCAAAATGGCTTGCTCGGCGGTAACTCCGGGTGGGAACTGGCGCGAAACAAAACCGCTAAACACCAGGTCAGTGGCACGGCCAAAAATGCGCGGGGCCCAAATAGTTAGCGCCACCGAGGCCACGGAAAGCAGCACCACGGCGAAAAGCGCAGGTTTGTAGGGACCCAGCAGGCCGATCATGCGGCCAAAGCTGGCCTTGAAATCGGCCGCTTTACCTGGCTTAACGCTGTCCCAGCTATCGGAGGCTATGCGAGCCTGCTCACCTAATTCGATTTCTAGTTTTTCTTCTTCAGTTAACTCTACTTCGGGAGTTACCTTTTTAGTTTTACTGACTTTATTGGGTTTCTTGGGGGCCATTAGCTTGCAGCTCCTGCCAGGATCGTTTGCCCTTTGGTTTCTTGCCGCGAGTCCGCCGGGCCACGGGGTGAGGTAGCCACTTGGGCTAACTGTTCTACCGAGATTTGCGAGAGGGCAATTTCGCGGTAGGTGGGGCAGGTTTCCAGCAATTCTTGGTGCGTGCCAAAGCCCACCACTTGCCCATCATCGAGCACCAAAATTGCGTCGGCATCGGTGATGGAGGTGATGCGCTGGGCCACAACTAGCTTGGTGACCTGCGGTAATGATTGCCAAAGGGCGGCCCGCAACCGGGCATCGGTGGCAACATCGAGCGCGCTGAAAGAATCATCTAGCAACAAAATCGGCGGTTTGCGCAGTACGGCCCGGGCGATGGCGAGGCGCTGGCGTTGACCACCGGAAACGTTGGTGCCACCCTGGGCAATGCGCGTGTTGATCCCGTCCGGCATGGCGCGCACAAAGTCAGCGGCTTGGGCGATTTCTAGGGCCTCCCAGACTTCGGCGTCGGTGGCGTTTTCATTGCCAAAGCGTACGTTGGAAGCCACGGTACCCGCGAACAAAAACGCCTTTTGCGGCACCAGCCCTAAGTTTTGCCATAAGTCATCCAGTTTCAAATCGCGTACATCAACGCCGCCCACGCGCACGGAGCCGCTGCTGGTATCTTGCAAACGGGCCACCAGATTGATCAGTGTGGTTTTACCAGCGCCGGTACTGCCTACCACGGCCACAGTTTGGCCCGGGTGGGCCTGGAAACTAACGTGATTCAAAATGGGAGCTTCCGCGCCGGGGTAGCGGTAAGTTACGTCCGCAAATTCGATGCTGCCGGGGCTGGGGTAGCTGGTCACGGGGTTTTCGGCATCGTGGACACGCGGCTCAGCTTTCAACACTTCGCTAATGCGTTCAGCCGAAACGGCGGCGCGGGGGATCATCATCGCGGTGAAAGTTGCCATCAACACGCCACCCAGAATTTGGCCCACGTATTGGAAAAAGGCCAACATAGTACCGATTTGAATAGCGCCACTATCAACCCGATAAGAACCAAACCACAAAATCGCTAACATGGTAACATTCATAATTAACATGGCTAGCGGGAATGTTAAAACGAATAAACTACCAACTTTGCGGCCTATTACCATTAAGTTGGTATTTACTATCCGGTAACGTGCAGCTTCAATTTGTTCGCGCACAAACGCGCGCACTACTCGCACACCAGTTAATTGCTCGCGCATTATGCGGTTAATGCTGTCGACTTCAACCTGGTATTGGCGGAACATTGGTACCATTTTGGCTAAGATAATTGCGCACATCACCAGCAATAACGGAACGGTAATTGCCAATACTGCCGATAGGCTAACATCTTGGCGTAGCGCCATAATAATGCCGCCAATTGCCAGCAGTGGGGCGCTGACCAGCATTGTTGCGCCGGTCATCGCCAGCATTTGAACTTGTTGCACATCATTAGTGCTGCGGGTGATTAGAGAACCGGCGCCAAACAAGCTAATTTCGCGTTCCGAAAAGCCGCTAACCCGAGCATAAACATGGTCGCGAATGTCGCGCCCCATTGCCATTGCGGCTTTCGCAGCAAAATATGTAGCGGCGATGGCGGCTAAGCTTCGCAAAATAGTTACCACTAACATAAAGGCGCCCATGCGCCAGATGTAGTTGGTATCACCCATGGCTACGCCATTATCAATAATGCGGGCATTTAAGTTCGGTAAGTACAACATACCGATGGCTGATATGAATTGGAATATCAGAACGGCAACAATTAGGCCGCGATACGGGCGCGCGTAACGCCACAAAAGTTCTTTTAACATTATTCCCAAAGGGTCTTCGCTTGCTCCCTAGCTATGCCCAGCCTGGCCGGGCCTAAAGAGCGGTGCTTAACCATACCCTAAAGTCCGAGCCGTTCCAAATTGCGCGCTAATTCCTCGTGATCGCCGCCTTAGTCGGCTCCTCTCAGGGGTGTTGTAGTCGCTCGGACAGCTGCTCGGTACTCACTCGCTCCGCTCGCTCCGTTCTTCGCAGAACTCGCTTGGTACAAGCACCCCTTACGTCGCCTCGTACGAGGCTGTAAGGTTCTGATTGTGAATTTGGTGGCTTCGGATGTGGCTTTTGGTTATCCGGGGCATGCGGTATTCGAACATTTGGATTTTCGGGTTTCGCGCGGGATGCGCATAGGCGTGGTGGGGGAGAATGGTACCGGCAAGTCAACGCTGCTGGCGTTGTTGGCCGGGAGCTTGCAGCCGAGTAAAGGCTCGATTAAGCGCAAAGGCAGCCTCGCCATCGTCGAACAAGAACTTGATACTGTGCCCGGTCAGACCATTGGCGATTTGGTGCAGAGTGCATTGCGTGAAGTGCGGCAAGTTGCCGCTGAGTTGGAAGCGGCGGCGGAGCGGTTACAGTCCGAATCCAGTGGTTGCAAGACGGAAAATAACGCCGTCATTCTGCGGCAAGGAGCGGATGCGACGCAGAACGCAGAATCTAGGGCCGAGATTGACGCTGAAAACGAACAGTTGGCGAACCTGCTGGCGAGGGCGGAGCAGTTGCGGTCTTGGGATGCGGATCGCAGGTTGGATGAGGCACTGACGCGGTTGGGAGCGCCTAGGGATTTGGAACGCCCGATGGCGACACTGAGCGTGGGGGAGCGATATCGCGTGCGCTTGGCCTGCAGGTTGGCTGAGTCGGCAGACTTTTTGTTGCTGGATGAGCCAACCAACCACTTGGACCAAGCTGCCATCGAATACTTGACGGCCCAACTGTTGCGCTGGCCGGGCGGAGTGGTGCTGGTGACGCACGACCGGGAATTACTGGACGATGTTGCAACCGCGATATTCGATTTAAACCCTTCAATTGATTGCCGCCCAGTGCTTTATGGCAAACCTGGTTATGAAAGTTACCGGCGGGCTAAAGATGCAGCTCTCCGACGATGGCGCAGCCGCTATGTGCGTGAACAAAAGCGCTTAGCCGAATTAGCTTTGACTTTAGATAGTTCTTATGAAGGGTTATCTGATGAATGGCGCCCACCTAAAGGTTCACAAAAGCACCGACGGGGCACGCGCGCGCGGCAACATGTAAAAGCGGCGGACCGGCAAATACTTCAATTGGGAGCCACCGCAGTTGATATTCCGGAGCCGCCATTAGAACTCAATTTCCCGGCCTTGCCCACTGTCGATTTGCCCGCTACCACACCCTTGAAACCACAGGCTCCTGCACTTATTTCGGTGAATGAACCTTTGGTTTTGGGCGATGCAGGGAAGGCACGCCTTGATCTGACGGGACAAGTGATAAACATCGAACCTGGTGGGCGCTTGTTGGTGGTGGGGCCAAATGGGTCGGGTAAGTCCACTTTGTTAAAGGTGCTGGGCGGGCAATTAAAGCTCAATGGTGGGACTAGGGCAGCAATTTCTAACATAAGGTACGGCATCGTCGGGCAAGAAAATGCAAAGCTAGTAACGGCAGGGATTGATGAAGCCAAAATTACGGGATTTGAGGCCATTCAAAATGAAGTATTGGAATTGTTATCAAGGGGCCAATTAGACCCCGATAACCTAAACCCCGTTTTAGATTTAGGTTTGCTAACTGAGGCCGAGTTGGACAAACCTCTAAAAGACTTGTCGGCAGGCCAACGCAGGCGCTTTGAATTAGCACGCGTATTGGTCACCGCACCGCAATTACTCATCTTGGATGAACCAACTAATCACTTATCAATTGATTTGGTTGACACGCTCACCAAAGCGCTCGACAAAACTGAAGCGGCAGTCATTATTGCCACCCATGACCGCCGCATGCGCCAAGACCTTGCCGATTGGCCTACCCTGGAACTCGAATAGTGCGTCATGAATAATGGATTTGTCGAGATTCTGCGTTCTTCGTCGCAAGCTCCTTGCCGCAGAATGACAGAAAACTCTCTAGAACAGTGGTTCAGGGGTATTTTAGGCAACGCGGGTGGTCATGGCGGCGGCGATTTCTTGGAGTTGCTGTTTAGGCTCGGCAGGTAAATCGAGCGAATCCAAGCGGGTAAGGGCATCGGCGGTGAGGTCGGCCAGCATTTGTTCCACGGCGGTTACTGCCCCGGAACGCCCGATGGAGAGCCGCGCCTGGTCAATTTGAGCCGCACTCAACGAACCCCGCTTCAATAAACCTTCCAAAACGCGCGCATGTAAATCATCTAAATTGCGCAGCGCCAATTCAATCAAAACGGTACGCTTACCCGAAACCAAATCATCACCCGCAGGTTTGCCGGTCACGGCTGGGTCACCAAAAACGCCCAACAAATCATCACGCAACTGAAATGCTTGGCCCAGCGGCACGCCCACGCAACTGAGTTCATCAGCCAAAACCGGGTGCGCGCCAGCCAAAATGGCCCCTAACCGCAAGGGATATTCAGCCGAATAACTGGCCGACTTCGCATATAACACCTGCTGGGCGCGGGCCAACCGGGCCGAACCATCCAGCGAAGTCTGGTTTTCGGCTAGCAAATCCAGGTATTGGCCCAGGGCCACGGTGCGCACCATCGCGGAGAATTCTCCGATTAACGCCAACGCGTGAGGAGCGGGTAACTGCGCGAGTTCAGCGGCGTGCGCTACCGCATCGAACGCTAAAGCCTGGGTCAAGTCGCCTAATAATATGCCCGCGCTGAGGCCGTATTGTGGGGCCTCGCCGCGCCAGTTCCCGGCCCGATGTTGGGTGGCAAACGCCTGATGCGCCGAGGGCAACCCGCGCCGGGTATCGGATTGGTCAATTAAGTCATCATGGAACAAGGCCGAAGCTTGAAACAACTCCAACGCGGCGCATAATTCAAAAATTGCGGGGTCATCAACCGCGCCGCCACAGGCCCGGAAAGCCCAGTATGCCAGGGCTGCCCGCAGCTTTTTACCGCCTTCAGTGAGTTGCTTTACCTGATCTAAAAAGTCGCCCGTGGCCGGGTCCAACGCGGCGGCATCGTCCCGCGCGGCGGTTAGGCGGGCCTGCACCGCGTCAGTGACCATTTGGCGCAACTCAATAGTGCTCGGAGCATCGGACATGGCCCAAACATTACTCAAGTTCGTGGACAAAAGTGGATTGGCAAGTTTTTGCAAACCCCAACGGGTTGTAGGCGCGAGCGTTGTGCACAGCCTCGAATTTTTTACCGATTTTCGGAGAACTGTGCATAACTCGCAGCGGCTTAATGTCCGATGGCGGCAAGCTTGGCGTTATGGAAAATCGACCAAACATGGCCCCTGTTGGGGCCGCAACACCGTCCACCGCTACCTCCGCAACCGCTCCGGTAATGCCCGATGGCGCAATGACAACCCCAAGCAATAAGCACTTGCAAATCAAAGTGCGCAACCCCCGTGATTTGTTTTCGATTTTGCCTTATGCGCTCGGCTACCAACCAGAAGAAAGCATATTGGTAATTTGCTTACGCGAACAAGGGGGTTTGGGAATGATTGCCCGTACCTCATTGGTAGATTTGGAAGATAACAAATGCTGCGTAGAATTAAGTAAAATGGTGGCCCATAGTGCCGCCGCTGATAATACTGGTAGAGCTTTTGTTGTAGTTTATTGCCGAGCGACTGATGAATTCACTTTACATGGTTACAAAAAACAAGCCAAACAATTTGCCCACGCCTTAAAGCCAATTCCAGTGGAAACTTGGATAATCAACTCTGAAGTATTTTATCGCATCGATTGTGAAGAACACGGTTGTTGCCCGCCCGGCGGTTTCCCGGTCAGCGATTTGGCTGAAACCGAAGCCAGCGCCGCCCTGGTTTACCGGGGGTATGCCCCATCCCGCAACCGCGATGATTACCTGCGCTTGCCCCAGCCTGCCCCTGGGAATGTCGAAGCGGCGAATTTGGCAGCCAGCCGGTTCGCTTCAGAAAAGCGCCGCAATACCGCACCTATAACCTGGCGGCAAAAAGCATTTATTACTTGGCAAAATGCGGTGGAATTAACAGCCCAAGACAAAGCTATCCCGCCTAAAGTATTAGGAGTACTTGGCGCTGCCTTAACCGATACGACAATGCGCGATGCCGTATTACTTTCTTGTTTACCCGATGGTGCCATAACGGCAAATGAAATCATTGAAAATGCTAAAGCGGCGCATCAAACTGCGGCCGATTTAATGGCTCGGGTAGTTGGTGATGATGAGTTAGTGCCCATTGCTCCAGACCATCAATTGATCCGCAATGCCGCCATCGTGCTAGAAGCAGTCGCCGCCCACGCCACAGAATTGCGGCAACCTGGCCCTTTAACATTGTTGGCGTTTTTGGCCTGGTGGGGTGGCGACGGCACGCGCGCCAATGCCAGGGTGCGCCAGGCGCTCGCCATCACTAAAGACTATCAGTTGGCCAGTACGCTAGCGGCAGCAATCGAAAACCGTTTGTTGCCCGGTTGGATACGCCAGCGCGGATCGAGCGGCAGCGGAGCAAGCGGGCGAGGCGCTTCAGCGCCTTTGGCCGTTGGCGCAGCCAGCGGGGAGGCCAAGCCTGCGCCCGCACAGGCGGCGGCATAAGGTCAAAAACTGAAAATTTTACCGCGCCAGTTGCCAATTTGACAAGCTTGAGTATAATGAGGGGCAGTTACGTTTGGCAAGGCTCACCCCCAGATAAATTTGGGGCTTGACAAACGGTTTTTTCGTGGTCGGTTTTGGAAAGGTCGGTTCGTGGCGTTACAGGGAATTCCTAGCAGTACAGAATTAAACGGGATGACCGTTGCTAAACTTCAGGAGTTCGCTCGCGGGCTCGGATTGACCTTTCTGGCCAAAACGGTCAAGGCAGATATGATCAAATTGATCGAAGCTGCAGCATCGGGCACGGTAGCTGCCGATGTCAAGATGCCAGTTAAGCCAATAAAGCAGGCTGAACCCAAAACAGCAGCGCCGAAAAAGGCTGAGGTCAAGGCGCCCGCCGCCAAAACCGCGCCTAAAAAAGAAGCCGCTAAGAAGGAAACCTCCCCTAAAAAGGAGGGCGGCACTAAAAAAGTGACCACCGCTAAGGCCCCGGTTAAGAAAGCGACTCCAGCCAAAGAACCAGCAGCAGTTGAGGTTGAGGTAGTGATAGAAGCGCCTACAGCAGGTGTTTATGCCTTGGCCGAACTGGAAAAGCTCACCGTGGCGCAGTTGAAAGACATTGCCAGCGGTGAACTGGGCTTGACCTTCTTGGCCAAATCTACCAAAGCTAAGCTAATCGAGATGATTCTGGGGGCCGCCGCCAACATCGTTGTAGGTGAGGCTGAGAAAGTACCCACTGGGAAAAAAGCCGCCGCCGCAACCGCGGAAAAGCCTAAAGAAAAAACACCTGCCAAGGGTCGCGTCGAGTTTGAAGATGAAGATTTTGGCGAAGACGATGATGATGAAGATGAAGACGACTGGGATGACGTCGAGGACGACGCCGATGATGACGACGATGATGACGAAGAAATCGACGATTACGACGACGGCATCGACGACGAAATACTCGCCAAAGGCAATGTGCCAGACGAGGTTGAAGAAGACGAAGACGACGACCTTGACGTAGTTGACCTGGACGTTGAGCCGGATGTGCTGGATGGCGAGGTGGCTGAACTTGAGGCTGACCTGGAAGCCGAGTTGGCTGAAGCGGTGGCCGAAGCCGAGTTAGAAGACGCCGAAGAAGAAGAATCCGACGATGAGGATTCCGAGCCAGGCGAAGGTACAGCGGCGGCGCCCGATGATGAGAGCTTCACGGTTTCTGATAAGGATGAAGATGACCAACCGGCCCAGCAAGTAGTAACCGCTGGCGCAACTGCCGACCCGGTTAAGGACTATCTGAAGCAAATCGGTAAAGTTGCCCTGCTTAACGCTGTTGAAGAGGTGGAGTTGGCCAAACGCATTGAAGCTGGTCTGTATGCCGAGCGCACCATCGCGGTTGACTTCCCTGGGTATGACCGCTCCACGGCAGACGTGGATACCCGAAAACTGGTGCGCGATTTGCAGTGGGTGGCGAACGACGGCCGCAACGCCAAAAACCACCTACTTGAGGCCAACTTGCGTCTGGTAGTTTCGCTGGCCAAGCGCTACACCGGGCGCGGCATGTTGTTCTTGGATCTGATCCAAGAGGGCAACTTAGGCTTAATCCGCGCCGTTGAAAAGTTCGACTACACCAAGGGTTACAAGTTCTCTACTTATGCGACCTGGTGGATCCGCCAAGCTATCACCCGCGCGATGGCGGACCAAGCGCGCACCATCCGCATCCCGGTTCACATGGTTGAAGTAATCAACAAATTGGCCCGGGTACAGCGCCAGATGTTGCAAGATTTTGGCCGCGAACCCACCCCCGAAGAACTAGCCAAAGAGCTGGATATGACCCCCGAAAAGGTCATTGAAGTGCAAAAATATGGTCGCGAGCCCATTTCATTGCACACACCTTTGGGTGAGGATGGCGATAGCGAATTTGGCGACCTAATTGAGGATTCTGAGGCCGTAGTGCCTGCCGACGCCGTATCGTTCACCTTGTTGCAAGATCAGCTGCACCAGGTTCTGGAAACCTTATCCGAGCGCGAAGCTGGCGTGGTTGCCATGCGCTTTGGTTTGCAAGATGGGCAGCCCAAAACCCTTGATGAAATTGGTAAGGTTTATGGCGTTACCCGCGAGCGCATCCGCCAAATCGAGTCCAAAACCATGTCCAAGCTGCGTCATCCTTCCAGGTCGCAGGTGCTCCGCGACTACCTAGACTAGTATTTCGGTCCGCTCATGGACTTTTTTGTCCACTTCGCTACGGTCGCGCCTTGAATCCCATCCCAAACACACGCGAAATACCCCAGCGTCATTCTGCGGCAAGGCACTTTAGTGCCGCAGAACGTAGAATCTCACAAGCGCCTTGACATTTACAACTTACTTGTTCTAAGGGTATGACCTGCGGGAATGTCAAGTTGAGAATTGGTTGATTTCAATCTGGGCCTAATTTTGCGACACAATACGACGTTGCTGGGCGAGGGATTGGCGCAGCCCCGCCATCGTGGGTAACAATTTAAGACATGAACAAAAACATGATTCGCAAGTTCGCAACCGTGGCTCTCGGCGCTGG